>Ga0070665_100000819_pt1 | contig 40675 bp, 38 predicted proteins | sample KBSS13metaG_FD_65862 | JGI IMG/M metagenome (GOLD analysis project Ga0070665, IMG submission 65862) | Switchgrass rhizosphere microbial communities from Kellogg Biological Station, Michigan, USA - KBS S1-3 metaG | ecosystem: Host-associated > Plants > Roots > Rhizosphere > Soil ...
GCCGTTCCCGGAGATCGCCGGGATCAAGGCCTTGCAGGGCAAGGAGAGCGTGGCGGTCGACCTGGCGACGCCGAAAGGCCGGGAGGTCGCTCATCGCATCCTCGCCAAGGCCGACATCGTGCTGCAGTCGTTCCGCGCCGGCGTCGCCGAGCGGATCGGCGTCGACGAGCCCACGCTACGCGCGCTCAATCCCGGGCTGATCTACATGGCCGCGCCCGGCTACGGCGAAGGCGGGCCGTACGGCCATCGGCCGGCGTACGCGCCCAGCATTTCCGCAGGCGCGGGCTGGCCCTGGCGCAACGCGGGGGCCTTGTTCGGTTCGTCGGGGGAACGCAGCCTTGACGACATCAAGAAGGAGGGCGTCGCGCTGGCGCATGCGGTCAGCGGCTATGGAAACGCCGACTGCGCCGCCGCGGTCAGCGTCGCCACGGCCATGATGCTGGGATTGCTGGCGCGCGAACGCGGCGCGGGCGGCCAGAAGATGTTCACGACCATGCTGTCGTCGGCGGCCCATGCGGTGGGCGAGATGATGGTGGAGCACGAAGGGGGCGGCGATATGCCGGTTCCCGACCGGGATCTCTACGGCTGGAGCGCCCTCTACCGGGTCTACGAGACCGCCGAGGAATGGGTCTTCCTCGCCGCCCCCAGCGAGCGGGAGTGGGCTCGGCTCGCTTCGGTCTTGGCGGACGAGGCGCGGCTGGCGGACGACCCCCGATTTGCGACCGCCGCAGAGCGGAAGCGCAACGACGCGGACCTCGCTGAAGTGCTGGGCGAGATCTTCCTCGGCCGGAAGTCCGCCGATTGGGAACGGATCATGCGCGCGGCCGACGTGGCCTGCGTCGTCTGCGCTCGCGCGCCCGTCGAGGCCCACTACATGGATGAAGGCGGCATCGGCCGGCTGCAGGACTGGGTGACGGAGGCCTACCATCCCATTCTCGACACCGTTCCGCGGATGAAGCCGCTGGTGTCGTTCTCACGGTCCTCGACGCGCGCCGACGGCGCCGGACTTTGCGGCCAGGAAACGGAGAAAATCCTGCGGGAATATGGCTATAGCGCCGAGGAAGTCTCAACTTTGGCGAAGGACGGTGTCATAACGCTCGGGTGAAGCGCGGCGTTCGCACGCGAACGGGTCTGGACGGCCCCTACCTCCAGGCACTAAAGCGGGTGCGAAATGCCGAAGGACGGTTCCGTCCTGCGCGGCCGCTCCGACTGAGAGGAATCGAGTCAGTAAATATGAAGCCTGGATCCCGTTGGAAAAGCGCGGTGTGTGACACCGAAGTCGTCGTCGTGCGTCCGCCCAGCTCCGCGCTCGAAATTGAGTGCGGCGGTCATCCCATGGTCGCCGCCGGCACGGCTCCGCCGGCCGGCCTGTCTCTGTCGCCAGAATTTTCCGCCGGCACCAAGGCTGGCAAGCGCTACTCCGACGACGAGAGCGGTCTCGAACTGCTCTGCACTAAGGCAGGCCAGGGCTCGCTCTCCATCGGCGGCCGCGCGATCGGCGAAAAGGAAGCCAAGGCGCTTCCGTCCTCGGACTGACCGCATGCACACGGCGCTTCTGCTGGAGATGGCGTCGGACGCGGCGCCTGACCGGATCATTCTCGGCGAGATGGAGGCCGGGATCAGCTACGCCGAACTCGCCGCGCGTGCGCGCGGCGGGGCGGCCTGGCTTTCGGCCCAGCCCGGCGAGACTGTCGTCTACCTCGGCCTGAACAGTCCGCACCTGCCGGTCGCTGTGTTCGCCGCGGGCCTGGCCGGCAAGCCGTTTGCGCCGATCAACTACCGCCTCTCGGACGAGGAATTGCGCCGGCTGGTGGCCCGGACCGCGCCGTCGGTCGCCATCGTCGACGAAGACATGCTGCCGCGCGTGCAGGGCGTGGACGGCGTCCAGCTGATCGGGTCGGGTGCGTTCCAGGCGATCTGCGAGGACGCCGAACATCGCGCCGCAGAACTTCCCTTCGTTGATCCGGACATCGGCATCCTGCTGTTCACCAGCGGCACGACGGGCGAGCCGAAAGCCGCGGTGCTGCGTCACCGAAACCTGACTTCCTACGTCATCTCCTCGGTGGAGTTCCTCTGCGCCGACGACGACCAAGCCTCGCTGGTGAGCGTGCCGCCGTACCATATCGCCGGGGTCTCGGCGATTTTGACGGGCATATACAGCGGTCGGCGCATCGTCCACATGCCCGCCTTCACGCCGGAGGGCTGGGTCGATCTGGCCGCGAAGGAGAAGATCAGCCACGCCATGGTGGTGCCCACCATGCTCGGCCGCATCCTCGACGTGGTGGAAAGCCGTGGTGAGAAGCTTCCGCACCTGAAGGCGCTCTCCTACGGCGGCGGGCGCATGCCGCAGATCGTGATCGAGCGGGCGCTGAAGCTGCTGCCGCACGTGGATTTCGTGAACGCCTACGGCCTGACCGAGACCAGCTCGACCATCGCCATCCTCGGCCCCGACGATCACCGCACGGCGATCCGCTCGACGGATCCGAAACTGCGCCGCCGATTGGGTTCGGTCGGCAGGCCGCTGCCGACGCTGGAGCTGGAGATCCGCGGGCCGGCCGGCGAGGTGCTCGGGCCGGGCCAGGCCGGGGAGATCTTTGTCCGCGGCGACCAGGTCTCCGGGGAATACCTGTCGAAGAAGGTGATCCGCGACGACGGCTGGTTCCCGACCAACGACGGCGGCTGGATGGACGAGGAGGGCTACCTCTACGTCGAAGGCCGGCTTGACGACGTCATCGTTCGCGGCGGCGAGAACATGTCGCCCGGCGAGATCGAGGACGTCCTGCGCGCTCATCCGAACGTCGCCGACGTCGCGGTGTTGGGGATCCCGGACAACGAGTGGGGCGAAAAGGTCTGCGCCGTCGTGGTGTCCAGAGCCGGCGAGTGCTCCATCGACGAGCTCGCCGCCTTGGTGAAGGAGCGGCTGCGTTCCTCCAAGACGCCCGAGCTGTGGGTGTTCCGCGACGCGCTGCCCTACAACGACACCGGCAAGCTGCTGCGCCGCGTGCTCAAGGCCGAGCTGACCAAGCCGGCGGACGAGCTGGCGAGCGCCTGAACAGGGGAGACGTTCTGTCCCGCGCGGCTGACGATCTCCTCTCCACCCTGATCGAGCTCGGCGGCGCGGGGCTCGAGGTCTGCGAACTCCCGACCGAGCCGTCGTCCGGCGCCGGCGCCGTGCGCGTCGGCGTGCATCGGGCCGGCCCCTTGCCGGGCGAGGGACTGGACGCCTTCGACATCCTGCTGAGCCTCGACCCCGCCGCGCCGGCGCCTTGGGTGGGGCTGGCCGCGGACCAGCTGGAAGCGGCGCTCACGCGCCTCGACGCCGTCGTGGCCGCCCAGCCGGCGGCGGCCGCCGTCGCGGCCCAGGTGCTGCGGGGGAGCCTGCAGCTCGAGTTCGGAGTGGCGCTGACGGCGGAGTCGCTCGCCTATTCGATGTTGCAGGGGTCCGCGGGCTTCCGGCGCTGGCTCGCCGATCACCCCGCGTCCCCGCGCGAGGATCGAGGCGGTCCGCGCGTCGTGACCGAGCGCGAGGGCGAGACCGTCGCCATCCGCCTTGCGCGTCCGGAGGCGAACAACGCCGTCGACGCGCGCATGCGCGACGCCTTGTGCGAGGCGCTGGAGTTCGCGCTGCTGGATCCCGACCGGCCGGCGGTTATGCTGAGCGGGGAGGGGCGCGTGTTCAGCGAAGGGGGCGACCTCTCCGAGTTCGGCAGCTTCGGCGATCCGGGGCGGGCCCACCTGATCCGGCGGCTTCGGGCGCCGGCGCTGCTCTTGAGCCGCCTGGGCCCGCGGGCGACCGCCAGGGTCCACGGCGCGTGCATCGGCGCCGGAATCGAGATCCCCGCCGCCGCCCATCGGCTGATCGCGCGCCGCCACGCCTTCTTTCGCCTGCCGGAAGTCGCCATGGGCCTGATCCCCGGCGCAGGTGGCACGGTCACCGTCCCGCGGCGCATCGGCCGCCATCGCGCCTGCTTCATGGCGATCTCCGGCCTCGACATCCGCGTTTCGACGGCGCTGGCCTGGGGGCTGGTGGACGAGGTGGAGCGAGCCTGATGCGCGAGGTGGCGGCGCCGTTGGCCAAGCTCGCTCAGCAGTTCGCCGAGCTGAGCGCGGGGTTCGGCCGCCGCGTCGAGCCGGATCTCGCCGCCCTGGCCGACCGCTCGGCCGATCTCGCCTTGGAGCCGCCCGGACTGCGGTCGCCGAACGGCAAATGTCGCCTGATCGAGGCGGCGGACGGCTGGTTGGCGGTGAACCTGGCGCGTCCCGAAGACGTGGACCTCCTGCCAGCCTGGCTGGGCTCCGCGACGTTCGAAGACCCCTGGGTCGAGCTGACGGCGCGCGCGCGGTTCCGCAGCTGGCGCGATCTGGTCGAAGGCGCCCGGCTGCTCGGGTTGCCGGCCGCCGGCGTCGGCGAGGTCGCCGCCCAGACCATGGATGCCGACCTCGCCCCGGCCGGGGCGGCGGGGGCGCCGAAGGGCGCGGACGTGCAGGTGGTCGATCTCTCGACCCTCTGGGCGGGCCCTCTTTGCGGCGGCTTGCTGGCGGCGGCCGGTGCGAGGGTGACCAAGGTGGAGGACGCCCGACGACGCGATCCGGGTCGGACGTCCACCCCTGACTTCTATCGCCGGCTGAACGGGGCCAAGGCGGAACTCGAGCTCGATTTCAGGGACCCGGCTGCGCGCGCAAGGCTGCGCGACCGGATCCTTCAGGCCGGCGTGGTGGTGACCAGCGCGCGGCGGCGCGCCTTCGAGCAGCTCGATCTCGCGCCGGAGACCCTGTTCGCAGGGCGGCCCGACCTGATCTGGGTGGCGGTCAGCGGATACGGCTGGGGCGAGACGACGGCCGACCGGGTGGGCTTCGGCGACGACGCGGCGGCGGCGGGTGGGCTCGTCCGCTGGACGACGGAGGGCGCGCCGAATTTCCTCGGCGACGCCCTGGCCGACCCGCTGACCGGCATGGCGGCTGCGGTCGCAACGCTGCGGGCCCTGGCCCAGGGCGGTGGGGTGATCGTCGATGCGGCCCTGGCCCGCACCGCCGCCGGGGCGGCCGCCGATCTCGGCCTGCGGGGCGCCTGATGTCGCCGGTCATTCTCCGTAACGTCGAAGTCGAAGGGCGGCCGGGGCTCGACGTGCGCCTCGAGCAGGGTCGCGTGGCGCAGATCGGGCTCAAGCTGAACGGCGCCGGTGAAACCATCGACGGGCGGGGCGGCGCGCTGCTGCCGGGTTTCATCGACCACCACATTCACCTCCTGGCGACGGCGGCGCAAAGCCAGTCCGTGCGGCTGGACGAGCTCGAAGGCGCCGCAGCCTTCGAGCGCCGGATCTCGGCCGCGCTCGCTGGCCGCCCACACGGCGCTTGGCTCAGGGTCACGGGCTACCACGAGCGGATCGCCGGCGATCTCGATCGCGAACGGCTCGACCTATTGGCGCCCTGCCATCCTGTCCGCATTCAGCACCAGACCGGGGCGCTGTGGGTGCTGAACAGCGCCGCTTTGGCGGCGCTCGGCGAGCACGACCTCCCGCCTGTCGTGGAGCGCGACGACTCGGGCCGGCCCACGGGCCGCATCTGGCGCGGCGACGCCTGGCTGCGGAGCCGCTTGCCGGAGGTTGCGCCCGATCTGTCCTCCCTCGGTCGGACGCTCGCCGGCTTCGGCGTCACCGGCCTCACCGACGCCAGCGCCACCACCGACGCGAGCGCGGCGGCCCTGCTTGCCCAGGCCCGCCTCTCCGGAGCGCTGCCGCAGCGGCTCATGCTGATGAGCGCCGGCCCGCTCCCCCCCTCGGAGGCCGTCCAGGTCGGGCCGGTCAAGGTGCTGCTGGACGACGCCCGGCTCATCGAGCTGGACGACTTGGTGGCGCGCATTCAGGGGGCGCGGCCGCAAGGCCGAAGCGTCGCGGTCCACTGCGTGACGGCCGGCGAACTCGCCCTGACTCTGGCGGCCTTCGAGCTCGCGGGCGCGGTGGCCGGAGACCGGATCGAACATGGCGGGGTCATCCCGGCGGGAGCCATTCCGCAGATCCGCGCGCTCGGCCTGCTCGTCGTCACCCAGCCCGCCTTCGTGTTCGAGCGGGGCGACCGCTATCTGGCCGACGTCCCGCCGGAGGAGCTGCCGGACCTCTACCGCTGCGCCTCGCTGATCGCCGCGGGCGTGCCGGTGGCGGCGAGTTCAGATGCGCCCTACGCGTCGCCGGATCCCTGGACCGGCGTGGCGGCCGCCTCGGCGCGCCGGACGCGCGCCGGCCAGCCTATCGGGGTTCACGAGCGGCTCGCGCCGACTGAGGCGCTCCAGCTCTATCTGTCCGCCCAGGCGGCCCCGGGAGGTCCATCGCGCAGGGTCGTGGTCGGCGCTGCTGCGGACCTCTGCCTGCTCGACTCGCCGCTTGCAGAGGCCCTGTTGGAGCCGTCTTCGGAGCGGGTCCGTGGGACCTTCATCGGCGGCGAGGCGGTCTTCCTGCGCAGCTGAGATCCCGCTTCAGGTCCCCGGCGCCGAGGCGGATTCAACCATGGCGGCTCCAAGCTCCTGCTCCGACGGCTTGCCCATCCGCCGCTCCCGCATAAAGAGGGCGAGGACGCCGCCAACGAGGCTGGCGACGGCGCAGCCGATCAGCGGCGGCGCATAGCTTCCCGTCATCTCCTGCACCTTGGCCGTCAGGATCGGACCGAGCGCGGTCAGTGGAATGAAGAAGAGCGCAAGACCGTAGGCCCGTCCGAAGTCGGCGGCGCCGAACTCGGCGGCGATCGCGGCGGCGAGAAGCGTATAGATGCCCGCCCCAAGGCCGACGAAGGCCGCTCCCGCGCCGAGCACGACAAAGCTGTGGCCCAATCCGGCCGCCAGGGCTCCGGCGGCGGCGACGAGGGCCAGGCCAAAGAGGGGCCAGCGATTGCCGAACCGGTCGGACAACATGCCGAAACTGAGGCTTCCGACGACGTGCGCGGCCCCCAGGATGGCCAGCATGTAGCTCGCGGCCTGCTTGCCGAAACCCTGGCTGGCGGCGATCGGGGCGAGATTCTGCGCCACGCCGCCGTAGGTGGCGAGGATCGGCAGGTAGACCGCCAGGAGCAGCAGGAAATTCCGGCGTTTCAACACGCCCAGCCAAGTGAGCGCTGCTGTGGAACCGGCGTGCCCGTTGGACGGCGCGTCGGCCGCAGGGGTGACGTTCACATAATCCAGGCCGTCGCGCTCAGTGGGGCGGTCGCGGACGACGAGGAGCACCAGCGGGATCACCACCACGCCGGTGATGACGCCGGCGCCTTGCCAGATCGCGCGCCAGCTGACGCCGGGCAGGGCGGCGATGATCGGCGGCAGCACGATGCCGGCCATGCCCAAGCCGAACGCCGTCAGGCCGAGCGCCAGACCCGCCCGGCGCACGAACCAGCGCGAGACGACCGCGTTGGCCACCACCATCCCGGCGGCGCCGAGAGAGACCGGGATGAGGACCGTGTAGATGGCGATCAACTGCCACGCCGCGGTCACCGCGCCCATCGCCAAGTGGAAGCCGACGATCCCGATGACGCCCCAGAAGAACAGCCAGCGGGCCGGGAATTTGTCGGCGAGCGCGCCGAAGATCGGCGAGACGATCGCCGCAGTGACGGCCAGGCCCAGCAGAGACAGTTGCAGGGTGCTGATGGGCGTGTGCAGATCCGCCGACCAGTCCTTCAGGAACAGCGAGAAGGCGTTGACAGTCAGCCCCATGCCCACGACCTGGACCAGCACGCTGACCGCAACGATGTTCCAGCCATGATACCAGCCGCGACGCGGCCCAGGGCTATCTGTCAGCGCCATCAGCAATCCTCCCCTGCGCCTTGGACGCAGATCTCTTGTGTGGTTTCGCCCACTGTGCGCGCCGCGCGGGGGCGATGGCAACCGCGCTTTGGAGGACGTTTACGGCAGGTAGGAGGCCATGAGCGCCCGGATCTGATCGTCGGACGCAGCCGCCTTGCTCGCCACCACCCACAGATCGAAGCGGGCGCGCCGGGCGCCCACGCGGTGAAAGCCGGCCCGTTGCAGCGCCTCAATCAGCGAGGTTCGGGTGAAGCCGGAGCGATGGGCCATGAACAGGTGGCCCTTGGCCATCTGCGGCCCGAAGCCGTAGAGCATGTCGTGTGGCGTGACCGCGCCAGCCGGGGACCGGTACGCCGGCTGGGTCAACCTGTCCTCGGCCACTAGGGCGGCCACTGCCTGGAGATCCGGGCAGCCGATGACCGCGAAGCCATCCGGCTTCAGCACCCGCCGGAACTCCGCAAGCGCCGCCGGGGCCTGATGCTGAAAGAGGTGTTCGATGTTGTGGGACGAGAAGAGGGCGTCCATCGAGCCGCTGGCGACCGCCGACATGTCGACCATGTCGGCGACGATGTCAGGCTGCGCGGCGGGATCGATGTCCAGCCGGACTTCGGACCATTCGGGCCGGTTGAACCCGGGCGCCGTCTCGTCCTTGCGTTTGGCGCCGCAGCCGACGTGCAGAAAGGTGGGCATGATCCTGGACTCCATGCCCCGTCGCGGCGGCGCCGTCCAGCCCGCGCCATGCTCGCCCGCGGCGAGTCCGAAGGCTGAATGTCGGAACCCCGACACATCGGTCTGCATTCTAAGCTCTGCGACGCATACGATGCCCCCGTTCGCTCCTTCACGGAGCGGGCGTCGCTCGGCCCTCGGCCCGCAAGAGCCGAGGGCCCTTTCGCGTGTCTTGCGGGCTCAGCTGATGATCCAGTCGGACATCTTCACCTGGCTGGGCGCGACATGCTCGAGGTCGATGATGTAGTTCGGCCACTGCTGGCCGGCCGCCGCGGCGTCGCGGTCGAACAGCACCTTCGTCCCGCCGTTCCCGTCGCTCGTCAGGCTGACGTAGCCGTCGTGGACCGGATCGGAGCCGGTGTAGCCGGACTTCTTCAGCAAGGCGGAGAGGTCGAGCTTGTCCTGGCCTGGCGTGAAGTCGGTGATGTGGATCGGCGACCAGGGCTCGTTGGCGAACACGAAGCGGTCGGCGCCCGCCCCCCCGGTGAGCACGTCCCCGCCCATGCTGGCGGTGATGGTGTCCGCCCCGGCGCCGCCGGTGAGCGTGGCGTTGACGGTGGCGGCCTTCAGCGTTTGGCCCGTCGTCGTGCTCGGCGCAGCCGGCGCGACCGTTTCCGCAGGGGCTGAAACCGTCGGCGAGCTGGCGGCCGCTGCGGCGCCCTGGAGCTTGGCCCAGGTCAGGCCGGTCGGCGAGACGTGCTCGAGGTCGATGATGTAGTTCGGCCACTGCTGGCCGGCCGCGGCGGCGTCGCGGTCGAACAGCACCTTAGTCCCGCCGTTCCCGTCGCCTACGAAGCTGACATAGCCGTCGCGCACCGGATCGGAGCCGGTGTAGCCGGACTTCTTCAGCAGGGCCGAGACGTCGAGCTTGTCCTCGCCCACCTTGAAGTCATCGATCGTGATGGGGGCCCAAGGCTCGGTCTTGAAGACGAAGTGATCCGCGCCCGCGCCGCCGTGCAGGGTGTCCCAGCCCTGGCTGGCGTTGATGGTGTCGGCGCCGGCGCCGCCCACGAGCGACGCGCCGACAGTGGTGGCGGTCAGCACCTTGCCCGCAGTGGACGACGTGTCGGTCGCAGGGGCCGTCGGAGCGGGGCTGGTCGGCGTGCTGCTCGTCGGCGTCGAGGCGCCGCTCGCGCCCGTGAGCTGGACCCAGGTCGTGCTCGGCGCGACGTTCTGCAGCTCGACGATGAAGTTCGGCCACTTCTGGCCGAGGGCGGGGCCGTCACGGTCGAACAGGACCTTCGCCCCGCCGGCGCCGTCGCTGATGATCTGAACGTAGCCGTCCCGAACCGGGTCGGAACCGGTGTAGCCCGACGCCTTGAACAGCGCGGTCATGTCGAGCTTGTCCGTGCCGACCTTGAAGTCGGTGACCGTAATCGGCGCCCAGGGCTCCTTGCCGATTACGAAACGGTCGGCGCCGGCGCCGCCGGTGAGGGTGTCGCCGCCCTGGCTGGCGTTGAGGGTGTCCGCGCCCGAGCCGCCGGTCAGCTTCGCATTGACGCTCGCCGCCGTCAGCGTCTGGCCGGTGGTGGTCGTGCTGGCGTCCGTAGCGGGTGGCGGCGGTGGCGGCGGTGGCGGTGGCGGCGGGGAAGGAGCGGCCGGCGCGCTCGGCGTCGTGACCGCGCCGCCATTGGCGTAGGGATTGGAATCGTAGGCGCGGATGTAGTCGATCTTGAACTCGGCCGGGAACGGGGTCGTCGAGTTGGGCGAGCCCGGCCAATAGCCGCCGACCGCGAGGTTGGCGATCATGTACATCGGCTTGTGCATGTCGGCCGGCGTCGCCGCCTGGAACACCTGCTTGCCGTCGAAGTACCAGGTGATCTTGTCGGCTTGCCAGTCCACGGCGTAGGTGTGGTAGCCGGTCGCCATGTTGGCGACGGTCACGCCCTGGCCGGACTTGGTGTGCGAGCCGGTCTCATTGGTGTGCACGGTCGTGTAGAGCTGGGTGACGTCGTTGCCGAGCACTTCCATCACGTCCAGCTCCGGCGGCCACGACCCGTCTTCCGGCAGCAGCCAGAACGCCGGCCAGAGCCCCTGTCCCTGGGGCAGGTCGGCGCGCATCTCGAAGTAGCCGTACTGCTGGGAGAAACTGTGCCAGGTGTTGATCATGCCTGACGTATACTTGTAGTTGTCGATCAGGGGCTGGGTCGCGGCGTCGGCCGGCTTGGCCGTGATGGTCAGAACGCCATTGCTGGCGGACCAAGGATTTACCGCGTCGGTCGGCTTGTAGTTGGCATTGACGTACCATTGCTGCTCGCCGTTACCCGAAAGGGTGCTGCCGTTGCTGGTGGTGTATCCACCCCAGTTGTCCTTGTACCACCAGTTGGTGGACCACGTTCCGGACGAACCGTTCCAGATGCTGAGGTTGTCGAAATTATCATTGAACGTAAGCTTGGCCGTCATGAAACAACACCCTCAGGCGGCTGGAGAGGCGCGCGGCCCGTCCGCCGTGCGTTGCGTCGAGGTTTAGAGGGTGAGAGATGTAATTGCGGCCGACAGGGTGTCGCAGGTCTTGGTCGGATGAATAACTAAACTCGAACAACCTTGGCCATTGGGAGACGAACTGTAGTCAATGCGAGGTTAAGTTCGAGAATAAACTCAGGGCAATGAAGAAGTTCAAGTTTCACCTTGGGATGAGGCGTGTCGACAATGTGGCGCTTGCGGCGGCGCCAAGCGTGGCGGTGCGGTCGATTGTCGCAAGCGGAACCCACGGGGCGAGGCGCGTCAGCTCTTCGCCGGCTCCCAGCCGTAGGCGACCTCGATCAGGCCGCGAGGCGCGCGTTCGGCCTCGCGTTGGCCGAGCAGCTTGCCGCCGAGCTGCTCGTACAGCGCACGGGCGGGGATGTTCTCGCGGGGGACCCAGAGGGTGAAGCCGGCCAGGCCGCGCTCTTCAAGGTCGTCCATCATGGCCTTCATCAGGCGTGTGCCCAGGCCGCGGCGCTGGTCGGCTTTGAGCACATAGACGGCGGTGAACTCTCCCGCGTAGCCGGCCGCGGCGAGCTTGCTGTCGCGCTGGGTCCCGCAGGCGGCGACGGCGACGAGGCCGCCACTCGAACGCTCTGCGACATAGGTGGTCGAAAGGTGCTCGGTCTCTCCAGCCAGGGTCCGCCGCCAGACTTCGGCGCGCTCTTCCGCGGTGACAGCGTCCAGCATCTGCACCCAGGAGAGGCCGACGTAGGTCTCGCGCCAGGCGGCCTCGTAGACCTGGGCGAGCGCCTCGGAGTCCTCCACCGCCGCGCGCCTGATGATGTAGTCCCTCTGCTCCACTGCGCCGATCCCGCTTGAGCCTATTTGGACTGTAACACATCGATCAGCGATCGGCGCCCTGGCTGGAGCGCTGCTGCGCGACTTGCGCCAACTCGCCGTCCGCTTCTAGATCCTCGCGCGCCTATGCTTGGTTTGAACCTATGCGGGCGCGGCGGGGAGGGAACGCTTTCAGATGAATCGGCGGATGAAGACGACTCTGGCCAGGGCGCTCAACATCGACGACCTGGCGGCCATCGCCAAGCGCCGCCTGCCCGCGGGTCTCTACGAGTTCATCGACCGCGGCGCCGAAGACGAGGTGACGATGCGGGAGAACGCCGCCAGCATCAAACGCGTCTTCTTCCGTCAACGGGTCGGCGTCGATGTCTCCCAGCGTGATCCTTCGACCACTGTGTTCGGGGTGCGCCAGAGCATGCCTCTGGCGATCGGCGTCACGGGGCTCTCCGGCATGCTCGCTTACGACGGCGAACGCAGCCTTGCGCGCGCCGCCGCCGCGGCAGGTGTGCCCTACACCGTAGGAACGAGCAATTTCGCCGCGCTCGCCGATCTGAAGCCGATCTGCGGGGACCTGCTGTGGCGGCAGATTTACCCGCCCAAGCGCCGCGACATCCTGGAGCACCATCTCGCAGTGACCCGCGCGGCCGGGGTCCGCGTCATGGTCGTGACGATGGATTCACCGGTCGCCGGCAATCGCGAATACATGCGGCGCAACGGTTTCATGCCGGGCTTCAAGAACGCCCGCACCTGGCGCGAGATCATGGCCGCGCCTCACTGGATGTTCGGCACGCTGTTTCGCTACATGCTCGACGGCGGACTGCCGGAAATCGCCGACTTCCCGGAAGGCGAGCGCCGGTTCTTCCAGAACCCGGCGCCGCACGCCACGGCGGACGACTTCACCTGGGACGAGCTTCGCGACCTGCGCCGCAAATGGAGCGACGTTCTGGTCGTCAAGGGGATCTCTTCAGTCGAGGATGCTCGGATCGCCGCCGATTGCGGGGTCGATGGCCTGATCGTCTCCAATCACGGGGGGCGCAGCCTGGACGGATGCGTGCCGTCGATGGGCGCGTTGCCGAGGATCGTCGATGCGGTCGCGCCGCGCGTGACGGTGCTGGTTGACGGCGGCTTCAAGCGCGGCGCGGACATCCTCAAAGCGATCGCGATGGGCGCTTCGAGCGTGATGATCGGCCGCGCCACCGTCTTCGGGCTCGCAGCGGGCGGGGAAGCCGGCGTCGGCCGGGCCCTGGAGATCTTTCACGAGGAGCTTCGCCGCGCGCTCGCCCTGGTCGGCCGGCGCAATCTCGCCGAACTCAGTCGCGACGACCTGGAATTCTGACGGTCGGCTAGAAAATCGTGGGCGATTGGAGACACGCGCGCGGCTGACGCCCTAAGCTCCGTGAGGCGCGTCAGGGAGGATCGTCAAAAATGTCGGACGTCACGGAACATTCGTCCATCTGCAGGTTCTGCAGCGTCGGCTGTCCGATCACCGTGGAGATGCAGGACGGCCTACCGATCCGCGTCACCGGCAACAAGCGCAGTCCGAGCTACGACGGCTTCTGCTGCACGCGGGGCCAGGCGCTGGTCGAACATATCCGGCACCCCGACCGGCTGCTCCATTCCCTGAAGCGCCGCCCCGATGGGGAATACACGCCGATCGGCTCGCAACAGGTGATCGACGAGGTGGCGGCCAAGATCCGTGCGCTTGTCGACGAGCACGGTGCGAAAAGCGTCGCCGTCTATTTCGGGACCCAGGCCGGTCCCTATCCGCTGATCGGCCCTACGGTCGGCGCGTGGGCCGGCGCGCTCGGCACGCCGATGATCTTCAGCTCGATGACCATCGATCAGCCGGGCAAGGACATCGCCACGGCCCTGCTCGGCGGGTGGGAGGCCGGTCCGCAAACCTTCACCGACGCGGACGTCTGGATGATCGTGGGCGCCAATCCGCTGGTCTCGATCGGCGGCGCCCTGCCGGCCCACAACCCCGGGAAGCGGCTGACCGAGGCGGTCCGTCGCGGGATGAAGCTGATCGTCATCGACCCGCGCCGCACCGAGACCGCCACACGCGCCCACATCCACCTCCAGCCGCGCCCCGCAGAGGACGTCTCGATCCTGGCGGCGATGATCCACGTGATCCTCGACGAGGAGCTGTACGACCGCGACTTCGTCCTGGAGAACGTCGACGGGCTGGAGGCGCTCAAGGCGGCTGTCGCGCCCTATACGCCGGCCTACGCTGCAGCGCGTGCGGACATGCCGGCGGAGCTCATCATCGACGCCGCGCGAATGTTCGCCACCAGCCGGCGCGGGGTCGCCATAGGGTCCACCGGCGCCAACATGTCGGGACATTCGAGCCTGGTCGAATATCTCATCCAGTGCCTGAACACGATCTGCGGGCGCTTCGTTCGGGCGGGAGAGGCGATCAACAATCCGGGCGTCTTCCTCACCCCTGCGGCGCCCAAGGCCCAGCCGCGTCCGCCGCGCCCCGCCAGCGGCTTCGGCGAGAAGCTGTCCGTCCGCGACCTGACCGCCTCGGCCTGCGGCATGCCGACCGCGGCGCTGGCCGACGAGATCCTGTCGGGGAAGATCAAAGCCCTCTTCTCGGTCGGCGGCAATCCGGTCGCGGCCTTCCCGGACCAGGAGCGGACCATCCGCGCCCTGCAGAAGCTCGACCTCTTCGTGCAGTTCGACATCCGCATGTCGGCTTCAGCGAAGCTGGCCAGCTACGTGGTCGCGCCCAAGGTCACCTTCGAGGTGCCGACGCTCTCCTATGGCAAGGAGGCGATCGAGCTTTACGGCGGCGTTTGGCAGATGCCCGACCCCTTCGGCATGTACGCCCCCAAGCTGATGGAGCCGCCGCCAGGCTCAGACGTGATCGAAGAATGGGAGTTCTTCTACCGGCTTTCCCAGCGGCTCGGCCTCGAGCTGGCGTTCCGGCACTACGGCTCGGCGTCGGGTCCGACACGGACGCGGCGGCCGACCGTTAGGGTCGACATGACCCGCAAGCCCACCTCCGACGAACTCCTGGCCCTGCTGACCGCGGGCGGGCGGATCTCGCTGGAAGAGGTCAAGAAGCACCCTGACGGCGCCCTGTTCCCAGGCGAGGCCGTGGTCGCGCCCAAGGACCCGGACTGCACGGCGCGCCTGCAGGTGGCCGATCCGGGCATGATGGAAGAGCTGAAGTCCGTGCAGGGCGAGCCGATCGTCGCCCAGCGGAGCGCCTCGCATCCGTTCATGCTGGTCGCGCGCCGGCTTGGGCACGTGCTGAACTCGTCCGGCTTCGACTTGCCGCTACTCGTCCGCAAGGGCGGCGGCCGCTACAATCCGGCCTTCATGCACCCGGCTGACCTCGAGGCGCTGGGCGTGCAGGCCGGCGAGTGCGTCGAGCTGTCTTCCGAGCACGGGACCATACCGGCGATCGTCCAGCCGGACGCCTCGCTCCGCCGAGGCCTGGTGTCCATGGCGCACGCCTATGGACGCCTGCCCTCGGAAAAGGCCGACGTGCGCGAACACGGCAGCAACACCGGCGTGCTGTGCAGCGTTGAAGATGACTATGATCGTCACAGCGGCATTCCCCGCATGAGCGCCGTGCCGGTGCGGGTCGACCGCCTGGCCGTGGCCGAGGCGGTGTGATCGCCGGAATAACGGGACCGGACGGGGCTGTTGGTCGGAATGACGAGGATGGCGATGCGCGACGAAGACAACAGGGACATGATTCACGGTGTTGCGCGGGAGCTTCTCGCCCTCATGGCCGCCAAGGCCACCCATCAGGAATCCGCCCCTGTCGTCCTGGACACAGCCAGCTATCTCGATCCTGCGCTGTTCGAACGGGAGAAGCAGGTTCTTTTTCGTGACCTGCCGCTGCTGGTCGCCTTGACCGCCGACATACCATCGCCGGGTGATTGGCGCACGCACGACGACACCGACGTGCCGATGCTGATCGTGCGCGGGCAGGACGGGAAGGTGCGCGCGTTCCTCAACGCCTGCCGCCATCGTGGCGCGAAGCTGACCGCTGAGCCTTGCGGACAGCAGAAGCGATTCACCTGCCCCTACCATGCGTGGACCTATGATCTGACCGGACGTCTCATCGCGGTGCCCGCGGAGTCCCTGTTCGGGGATCTCGACCGCGCGACGCTCGGCCTCGTCGAGCTTCCCGCAGAGGAGCGTTCCGGCATGATCTTCGTCGTGCCGAAGCCCGGCGGCGCGATGGACCTGGACGCTCTGCTGGGCGACGGCGCGGCCGACCTTGCGGGCTGGCGTTTCGAGCGCAACACCTTGATCGGCGAGCGGGACATCGTGACCCGCGCGAACTGGAAGCTCGCGCTCGACACCTACTGCGAGAACTACCACTTCCAGGTGCTGCACGCCGAAGCTTTCGGGCCTCACAAAGTGCCGAACTGCGCGCACCACTGGCGCTGGGGCTTCCGCCAGCGCAATTGGACCCTGGCCTGGCCCAGCAACTCTCTTGAATTGATGCGCGATACGCCGGAATCCGAGTGGGGCGACATCCACGCGCATTTCAGCATGTTGCACTTCATCTTCCCGAACACCGTCATCGCGATGTATCCGGACACCTGCAACCTGATGCAGCTATATCCCGGCGACACGGTGGCGGAGCAGCGCACCCGCATGCGCTTCTACAGTCGAACTCCGGAGCCGACCGAGGAGCAGCGTCAGCTGATCTATGGGCGCTTCGAGACCTTCTACCATGTTCTTCAGAACGAAGATTATCTGATGGTCAGAACCGCCTATAAGAACATGGAATCCGGGCTTCTCCCGAAGATCGTCTTCGGCCGCAATGAACCGGCGCTGACCTGGCTGCACGAGTCGCTCGAAGACGGCGTGCTGGGCAACCAGCCATCGCAAATGAACGCGCTCGCCAGGCCAGCCCGGGCTGCCGCCAGCGCCTAGACCTGGGCTGAAGACGCCGAGCCGTTGAAATGAATGGTGGACGCGCCTGGGATTGAACCAGGGACCCCCTCGGTGTGAACGAGGGGGGAGCTCGGCCCTGGCATTGATATATCAGGTGTTTTTGTTCGTTTTGGATACAGAAATTCCACTTTCGTTCACGGTCGTTTCTGTACTTTCAGTACCATTCCAGTACCGCCGGGCCTATCTGCGGCTCCGCCCAATCGCTTTTGCCGCCCCCTCCTGATAGTCTGGATGGTGGTGCAGGTAGTGGTCCTCTAGCACCTTCACCGTCATGCCCAGGAAGCCAGCCGCCTCATAAATGTCGGCGCCGTTCTGCATTAGCCACGTCGCCGCCGTGTGGCGCATCCAGTGTGGCGTCACGTCTTCCGGTAGCCCGGCGTCTTTGACGCAAGCCGCGAAGCCCTTGCGGATTTTGCCGGTAATCGGATAGCCGCCGTGGTTGACGACAGTGAGGTACCGGGGCGGGTCCCGTTCCTCGGGAGGGAGGTTGTGCTGGCGCTTTGCGTCCTCAGCCGCCTTAGCATCGTCTAGGCGCTTCCACCGACGCATGTGGGCGAGGAGGCGCGGCGGGAGTTTCACCTTCGTGCGGCGCTTAGTCTTTTGGTCCCGCTCCTCGCGGCCGCGCCGGTGAAGCACACCGGCCTCAAGATCGACCCAAGCCTGGGTCGCGCTCTCGTGCCAGAGAACAGCCTTGATCGCCGAATGTCGCGTCCCCGTATAGAGCCCGATCAAAATGAACCGGCGTAGGTGGTCACGGTTGGCGCGCCCCGATCTGCTGATCCGGGCCCATCTTCCGTCATCGCCCCTCCGCCAGCCCATAGCTGCCACCAGCAGGACTGCAGCCTGAGCGCGAATCAGGAAGTCGCGCGTGCTTTCCGCTTTCTCGGGAAGCCAGACCGTCGGCCGAAACGTGAGGGGCGTTTCCTCGTGCCAGAAGCCAATGGCGCCACTTAGCGTCTCCAGTTCCCGCCGAGCGGTCTCCGTCGAGACGCGGGGGGCGGTCTCCGAATTCTTGTAGCTCGAATGCGGCTGCGTAATCCGGTTCGCGACATACGCCTCACACGTACTTCGTTTGATTTCGGCCAGCGGGCGGTCGCGCCAGAACGCGTTCAGGTGAGCGATCCAACCGGCGACGCTATCCGCGTCGGAGCTTAGCTTAGGCGCCCGCTTGGCGGCGTAGTTCGCGAGGACTTCGACGATGGGTATTTCGGCGGGGTCTTGAGGGCCGCTTCTTTTCGCCGTCGTCCACTTCGCGGCGATGTACTCCGCGAGCTTTCTCTCAGCTTCATCAAGCTGGTCTCCAGCACAGCCTGTAGGGAATTCGCGTCCGGCGTCGCGGATGACCCAACGGGGCGCGCGTCCCTTCTGCGGCTTGAGATACAGGCGCGCGCCTTTGGAGGGGCGGGACATTGGAAGCGATCCTTGATCTGCCGTGGCGTCAAGTAGAGCTTCCGCGCGACCTGAGAGGGAGTCAAGAGACCCCCTCGTATTTCTGTACGCAACATCGAAACGGACAGGTCCGAGGGGAAGCCGGGGCGGCCACGGCAGCGCTCGACGGCCTCAGCAAGACGCATCGGCGTGTCCATGTCCTCCGGCTGGAGTGGGGCGAGGGGCGTCATGAGGTGGGGGTCTTATCGGACTCGGACTGTCGCATCCCCAAATCGTGGGGACGCCGCTGAACCGAGTCAAGGAACGGTGATTTAACGGAGCGTATGGCAACAGTATCTCAGGTGTTGACTACTCTCATTCGCCGCCGACGAGGTATACCGGTTCTTGACGTCTACCTGAGATGAAGTACAGGTTCGTCGAACTGGAGCTATTTGAATTGACGCACGGCAATTGCAATTCTTGACAAATATTGAATCCCGTGTCAGTGTGGATAAATATTGGAAGCGAGAGTTTGCGGATAAGTGCATTATGTCTGGAATTGAGAAGCTTAATTCGATCCACGCCCAATTGGGTGATCTAGCACTCACTGACCCCGATTTGGGTATCGACCCGAAGATGGCGCGTGCGGCGGCTGCCGTCGCAGTGGATGAACATTTTGAATTAAATGCATTCGGTGTCGCCCGACCCAGGTCAGGCGAACTTCTCAAGGAATGGGCTGCCCGCATGCGCGAAAGCGGCGAAATTCCGTGGTTGTTTGCGGACTACAAACCTAGCCACGGAAATGGAAAGCTCACGCTCGATGAGCTTAAGAAGCTAACGCCGATGCAAAAACTCGCCAAGGCGAACGGTGAAATGTGATGTCGGAATCTATTACGCAACTTCAAAAGAAAATTATTCAGGAAGACCGCGTCCTAGAACTTGTCGAGCGGCGCCTTGGTCAGCGGATCAGCCGACAGCAGCTCGCGCGACTGTCGAAGTCGCCCGACTCCGGCTTCCCACGCTCGCAGCGGATTGGGAAGAAGTCTCCTGCCTTCTTCAGTGAAGACGCAGTCGAACGGTACATCGCCAACAAACTGCGGGCGCTCGGCGTCGAGGTGCCGGGCGAAGCGGAAGAAAAGGAAACTTGGTTCGACGGTGAGCCGCCTTGTGAGCCGCTCCTGCCGCCTCTCGATTACGTCGGCGATGCCCAGGACGAGTGACGATGTGCACCCGACCAATTCTTTTTCACCGTTTGAATTCTTCCGGCGCTGATCACACAGGGGCGGCGCTTGAGGAACAGGCGGCGCGCGCCGGGCGTGGCTCAAAGGCCCCCGAGCCCGCTCTAAGCGCGCGCCGCCGACCTCGCGATCACCCGGCCGTGGTGGTTATGGAGGCGACGGCGGAAATGGTCGCTGAATAAAAAAGCGCCGGGCATTCACGCCCGGCGCCGGTGTCGAAGTTCAACCTAATAGAACACGAGAGGAGCAGCCACGATCCCCTCAAACTAGGATTTAATTACAATGCCCCAGAATTCAAAAAAACGCAAGAAATCAGACGTCGTATTTCTCGACAAATTCAGAGAATTGAGACGCGCGTCCTTTAAGCGACGCATGGCGTCGACGACCACTTGGCGCCCAGAGCGGCCGAGGATTAACGACCCGCTAGTTTCGGCGGTGCTCCTCTTCCGCACAAAGCTCGAAGGTGACGTCGCGGATGTGAATGACGCTGGCGATACGCCGCCGTCGTCGCCGATTGCCAAAGACTAAGCCGCCAACACCTTAAACCGAAATTGCGAGGCCAAATCTCGGCGCCCTGCGCGCCGGAGAATGAATCCTCGCGCCCATTTCCAGCCAATGTGACCACCAAATGGATGCTAACGAAAGCGCCGCAGAAACCTTCGCGGCGCCAAAAATCGATTTCGAGAACACCGGGAAAAGGATCGCCTTCACGACGAGTGAGGGCGTTACCTACATCATCGACGGTTCACCCAACGCGCGCATGGCGCAGCTCTATGCTTTGATGGGCCTGCGCATATTCCCCATTCATTCTGCTAGGCCGACGGAAGACGGCTTTGAGTGTAGCTGCACAGCCGCCCGAAAGTGGCGAGCCGAGCGGGACGCTCGCCCGTTCACGCCTTGCCCTAATCCCGGCAAGCACCCACGCGTCAAAGCGGGCGTCAGTGAGGCGACCACCAATATCGAACAGGTTCGTGCGTGGTGGAACAAGCCCGGCTGGACCGATGCAAACATCGGGATCGCGACCGATGACAAAATCTGGTGTCTCGACATCGACGGGGCGGTAGGTCGCGCCTCACTAGAAAAACTAGAGGCCGAGCACGGCGGCCTTCCGCAGACATGGCGCGTCACGACCGGCAGCGGGGGCGAGCACTATTATTTCGTCGTCCCTGCTGGCGCCGACATCCGCAATACGGTTTCGGCGCTCGCGCCGAAGGTGGATGTGCGGGGCGCTGGCGGCTACGTGATCGCGCCGCCGTCGAGCCATGCATCTGGCGGGCGGTACATCTGGCATCGAAGCTGTGCGCCGTCCCCAGAGATGATGGTTCCGGCGGCGGCGCCGGAATGGCTCGTGGAGGCGGCCATCAAAGCGACCAAGGCGCGGGCCGATGATGGCGCCAAGGGTTCGACCGAACGCCGCAAACCTCAGCCCGCGCACGTTGATCCCGTGGTTCTGAAATGGCTCCAGCAGATCGGCGATGGACAAGGCCAAACCGGTTTCCATGCACCGATCAATCAAGCTGCCTGCGCCTACTTCGCGAAGTTCGGCGCCGCTGCGGATGCGGAAAATCTCAAGGCGTGGCTGATCGAACGAATCCGCACGACGACGGTCGGCGCCGACAGGGCCAACCACGACCGCTATCTCAGTGACGAATATCTCGATGAACGTATCGAGGGGGCGCGCGCTCACGTGGGTGAGCAAGCAGCTCGCGCGGAGGCGGATCGGGCTGAGGCTCACGAAGCGTGGCTGAAGGCGCTGGAGGCGCTATCGGCAGACACGCCGGAAGATGGGGTCCAGGCCACTTGGAATTTGCTCTGGCGGGCGAAGCTCACGCAGCTCGGCCATCAGCGCGGCGAGACGGAATTTCGGAAAAAGCTGAAGCTCAACCTGAAAGCTTGGGCGCCCGTGCGGGGCGAGCTTGAGAGCAAGCGGCGGAAGGCTGAGAAAGCGGAGCCGGGTGCGGATGGCGCCCCGGACGTCGCCATGGCGCTTCCTGATGAAGAGCTTGTCGGCGACGGCTGGCGCTACGGCCATTGCGACGGTCGCCCTTGGGTCTACCGCGAGGACGAGCGGCTGTGGACGCCGTGGCGGATCGTCGGGCAGGTTACCTATCCGGATCGGAATGATGATCACGGCCGCCGTGTGAACGTCCTCAAGGAAGACGGGACGATACTGGAATTCGACATTCCTGCGGACGTCGCGGCCGACACAGCCCGGCTTAGGTCTGCGCTGGCCCTCAAGGGCGTACTCCTGACATCGAGCGGAATCGAGCGCCTTACCGGCGTCGCGGCTCAGATGGGGTCGGGCGACCGGATCAAGGCTTACGGGTCAGGCGGCTGGCGTGAGCCCGACACGTACGTCACCCCCTGGGGGACGGCGATTGGTCCGAACCAGCAAATCACCGTGGCGGCCGAGATGCGCCCGAAGGGGCGGGAGGTCGCGGGGACTTATGACGAGTGGCAGAAGGGCATCGATGCAGCCTTCGCGACGGGACTGCGTCAGGTGCAGCTATCGGGCTGTCTGAGCTATGCAAGCTGCGTGCTCGACCTCATTCGCGGCCGATCCGGGTCGGTCTTCCTAACCGGTCCCTCAGGGACGGCGAAAACCACGTCTCACGAGACCCAAGGATCAGCTTGGGGCGATCCGGCTGCGAAGCAAGGCCTTGTCGCCAGCCTCGACGTCTCGGCTCAGGCGCCGGAAATTTTCCTGACGCAATTCAGCGGGTGCGGTGGGTGTCTCGATGAAGTCAAACACTACAAGCACAGCATCCAGGACCTAGGCTTCACCATCTCCGGAGACGCCTCCCGCTCGCGGATGAAGGCGGACACGACCGGTCTCCGCGACGGGAGGTCGTGGCGTGTCATCGTGACGATGTCCTACGAGAAACCCATCGAGCACCGGATCGTGCACGAGGACGGAGAAGAGGTCTTTGTTGGCTTCGGGTCGCGCTGTTTGGAAATCCCCTCGGATCGGACCAAGCTCCAACGCAAGTTCCTGACCGCCGTTGAGGTGGTGAGGACGAACTTCGGCCATGGCGGCTCGCGGTTCGTGAAACACCTAATCGAGGAAGGACATGCGGAAAATCCGCAAGGCCTAGCCGATGAGGTCGAGCTTTTGGCCGACAGGCTAGTCAAGGACACCCCGACGGGTGATAGGCGCCCAGCGCGGCTTATGGCGACCATCTGGCGTGCGGGGCAGCTCGCCCAGGACGCCGGGCTGATCCCGGTCAAATTCCCGATCACACCGCCACCGCAGATAAGGCTGCCGCAGCCCAAGAGAGACGGCGACGTAGCGCAAGGCAAACAGGACAAGGACGCCCACTCGCCTGACGCAGAAGATGCTGACGAGCGGCCGGTTCTAGGCGCGGATGGGAATCCCACCGCAGACGCTTTGACCAGCATGATCGTGCGGGCGTGGCGCCTATCTAGACTGATGGAGTCAGCGTCGAGCCATCCCATCACCAAGGCGGTGGATGCTCTTCTTCGCAACCTAGCGATGGGACGTGGCGTCGCGCACCTTGGTGAAACGGCTCGGCCCGACACTCACGCGGTGCGGATGAAGATTGAGGCGGAGGATTGCTTCGTGATCCCCATGCAACACCTCGGGCCGCTACTGGACGGTTCGGCGGACATTGCGGGCGTGCTGAAGTTCCTTCGGCAAAAAGGCTACCTCCTACTTTGCGACCGAAACGAAGGGCCGCGCACCGTGGAGGCCACCAAGTGGAAGCATGTTCCAGGGTTCGGGCCTGGACCTGCTATCGTCATCCCCGTGAAGAAGGTCACGAGTGAAAGCTCGTGACCATCAGATCGGTGTGTTGTTTCCCACTTTTCCCAGTTTTCCCACTTTCCTAGAGAGGAGCGGCCTATTTTTGAGCGCGAAAAAAACACCGTGCTCGCGGGTGGATGGAAACAAAGACTCGGGGAAGGGGTATATTATAATATAAAGTGGGAAAAGTGGGAAATGTGGGAACAATATCTCCGCCATCTCGTGAAATCACGAGAGAGAGTCTGGTGAAACGGGGTGGCACTTCTCAAGTGGCGAGAAGTGTCAGGACTTTTCTTCCATTTTCCAGCACGTCGCCGAGGCGCCGACCCGGCATCCCCCCGGCGCCCCTGCCCCACGAAGCAAAGGCCGGGGAAATGTCATCGCTGCGGGCCATGATGCCAGCAACTCCCCCCAAAGCGTCCAAGCTAAGCTTCGTTTCAGCCATTTTCGGCCGAGGTCCACGCTTGTGTGTGCCTATGGCTGCGCCAGCGCTAGTTCCCCCCGAACTTCTTCCGCTCAATAAGCGCGAGTAGATCGGCGACGGACTTGTGGGTATTGAAATGATGTACGCACGCATACATCACCTTCCATGCATCCAACTGGAATTGCTCCAGAAGGGAGGCGTCATCAACGCCAACTTGGTGGTGAATGTAAGCCGACCGAAGAGCGTATGCTTTCTTCACGACGTCGACCACTTTAATCCGCTCGTCTGGGTCTTCCGTGGCTATGAACGCCATTCGTTCGCCGAGATAATGTTGAATCGGCTCGCTGGAGTCCTTTAACAGAAGACCCTCTAGGGCTGAAAATACAAACACCAAGCGGTCATTGAGGTCATAGAGTGTCGCGGCCTTCCCAAACGTCAGAAGCGCCTTTCGCAGGCGGCGTTGATACTCGTTTAAACCGTGCTCATCGCTCATGCGAGCGAGAGCGCCAAGATAGAGTTCTTTGCGTAGATAAATCCGCCACGTCGGCGACACGTTTTTCGTGAGGGCTGTATGATGGAGAACCCACCCACGACCCTGCTCAACAAGCGCATCGTGCTTCGGCCGGTATTCGGATCCGAGCAAGGCACCGGTCGTCGTCAGCCATGGTGATATCGCGCCGGGTGAATGTAATTTGAGGAGGCCAATTGCGACCTCCGCCAATTCTAGCGCCCTGGCCCTTGCGAACCCCTCTTCGGCGTTGACGTGGAAGACGACGGCGGCGTGTCCCTGGAACCGCGCTCGCATCTTTTCGAAGTGACGGTCTAGCATGGCGCGCTGTTGATCGTCCGCCACCGTTACCTCGATGGCCTTCCACGAATCGATCATCGCCTTGGTGATCATCCGGAAAGTCACCTGACCGAACTGGAAAGGGCGCTCGATCACCAGATCAGTGACGGGCAGCCAGACTGTTGTTGGTCGAACGGCCTCGCTGGCGGCGCTCTGAAGTTTGGTCGTGAACAGACGCGCTTCGGCGCCTCGAAAGGTCTCCTTCACCCACTCAAACAGGTGCTTCTCAATAAAGGCCATGCTTACGGTGCTGCTGTATGCGGGCGCCTTGGTAACTCGCTCACAGACCCTGCGAAGTTCAACATAAGCATCAGCCTCAAGGCAGTATTCTTCGTCCGCGTGTATGAACCATCTTGCGACGACGTCGCCCTTGTGGTCTGTCAGGTGAAAGTCCAAATCTCCGATGATCTGCTTCTCATCGATTTTCACGGGCACGTGTTTCTCTGTGAAGAAGAAACCGTTCTGCGGCGGTATGTTTTTCCGGACGACCCGATGGACAAGCCCGGCCGCCATCTCATCGATGCGCTTCTGCGCTTCCGGATGTAGCTCCATCGTGACCGCCCCGATTATGTCGCGTGAAGGTTGGCTCTGTTCGTTCGGCGCCTGCAACGGTTGAGGTCGAGTCGCCTCCAGCGGGGCAGGGCGCATTTCAGCATTTTCGGTGAAGAGCCGACTCGACGCCGACCAATTTCTGTCGACGCGAGGCCGCGAATTCCGCACGCGCAGCGCCGGTCTCAGGAATGCGAGCGGTACGCTGGAGGGTTGTCGCGCTTCCGCAGGTGGTTTTCAACGAACCGCAATTGCGTGTCGTCCACACCGTAAACCAGACGCTCGGCCTGGGTGACGATCTGCCGGTTGATGACCCGAATGAATTCTTTGCCCTCAGCGTTTCGCGTGATTTCTCCCATCGCGCGCCGATTATTTGCAGCGACGAACATAGTTTTTGGCCCGAGGGCCATCAGCGCGAACGATTGATCGTATTTCAGCCCGTTCGACATGACGACGGGCCTGTCGCTAGTGAGGAGGCTCCATTGAATGCTGTCGTTGAAGTGGAAAATATCCCACTCCATATTGTTTAGGTGATATCCGACCCCTTTAAGGTCACTGGCCTTCCTCATGAAGAGGGCGCGGCGCGAACTGTAATAGGATCGATTGTTTTCGCTCAGAATTTCCTCCGCAATCTCCTCGAAGGGGGGATCGCCCGGTTGCCTGATCTGCTTGTAACGTTCGCGTAGCGAGCCTAAGCTCGCCGGTACAAGCTTCATGACTTCATCGACCATCCAATCGAGGCGCGCTGGTGATCTCTGCATCATCGACATGAGGAACCGTGACCAGCCGGTTCGCAGCCTAGTGCTCATCGGCTCGCGCGCGTGCGGTCCCAGCATCCAGTCAAGCGCATCAGATGCATCTTGATCGGTTCGCCGGAGGAAGCCTTCCTCGACCGCTTGCTGTTGCTCTGCCGGGAGATGGCGCAGACTGTAAAGGCCAACCTCGTATCCCGTGGCGTCAGGATGTCGGCGCTTAGGGCGCACTACATCGAACGGGCGGCTGTACTCGCATAACCGCCTGTCAGCGCCCGCCCATCGCTTGGTGTAGAAGACGGGCACGAAATGGTGCTTCGTCGGGCGCTGCTTTTCCTTCGCCCGCTGTGCGTCCGAAAGGTCCACCTTCCACATCCCTAGCGCCGCGAACGCCTGAACCTGGACGTGGCCTCAAGCCTGACCATTGGCAAGGCCCTGCGACCTCTCGCCACGGACATGCCGGTTGGCTCGCAAGGTGTAAGTTGTGCGCGTAGCGCACAAGATATGATTGTCAACACCTTTGAGCGAGGTTATGAACCTCCTATGGAGCTTGGGTAACTTCTGAGCCAGGAGGCGACGGTGCGGTTCAATTATTTCCGAGTTTCGTCCGACGATCAGTCGATAGAATCCCAGCGGGTGACGCTCGGAGGCGCCGATCTGGAGTTCATCGATGAGAATGTGTCCGGCGCGGTCCTCGCGCTGGACCGTCCTGGCTTCGCCACGATGTTCGCCAAGCTGCGCCATGGCGATGAGGTCGCGGTCTATGCCGTGGACCGTCTCGGGCGCGACGCCCTCGACATTCAGTCCACCGTCCGGAAGCTCCTAGACATGGGCGTGACCGTGAACATCCACGGCCTCGGTCCGATCTCGCGCGGTGTGGGCGAGATTATCCTCGCGGTGCTTTCTCAGGTCGCCGACCTTGAGCGCCGCAGAATCCGTGAAAGATGCGATGCCGGTAGGGCCGCAGCTCGCAAAGCCCTGGACGAGACGGGTCGCACTCATCATGGCAAGGCGTCGCTCGGACGCCCGCACGCGGCCGACGCGGAGGAAGTCCGCGCGTGGCGTCGGCGGACAGGCTCCAGCATCGCGAAGACGGCCGAGCGCTTCAAACTCTCGGTGGCCACGGTGAAGCGGTACTGTTCCGCTGCTGTGTCCGAGGCCGCGTGACGGCACGCTCATCGCCGAAGTGTGGCCCGGCCCAGCCGCCGGGCCATTTTTTTGGCGAGGGACTCCCGAGGGGTCCCCAAAAGGGGGGCGGTCTCTGTTCGTTCCGAAGCCCCACCTACTGCCTCCGGAATTCCGACCCCTACGAACAATGTCAACACGTTTGAGATCGTTGAACATGTTGACATCGTGGGACCCGAAGCCCCCGGCGCCTCATCGAAAAACCTCGTCAGCCGCCTCGAAAATTTTGATATCGCGAATGTCCGGATGTGGGCAGGAAGCCAGCTTCGGTTCGCGACCCTTAGCGGACCCGGGACAGGCCTCGCTTGCTGAAGATCGCGCCCTACGGCAACGTCAGCTATCATTGAACCCGGGGTGGCAAGTGAAGCGAGCGGGTCCATTCCTCGTGGCTGCTGTGGCGGCGCTTGTGACCGGTTGTAGTGTTCCGCCGTCCGACGCGCAGCTCATACGCACATTCCAAGCGCATCGGCAGATATTCGAGCAACTCAGCGCGCGGGCCTGCGCCTTCGGTCATTACCAGAACATTGGTCTAGGTTTCGTGGAACCACATTTAGAACCTAGTGAAATCAACTGGTTCAGAGATCGGATGGGAGAGATTGGCGTCGACAGCCTGAGCGTTCACGGCCTTGGCAAGGAATGCCAATTGACCTTGGGGGTGTGGGCCGATGGATTTGCTGGTACACCTTCTAGCTACAAGAATTACTACTTCGGCCCGCAGGAGGGGCAGGTTGTTTCGAATCTCGATCACCCCAAATTTGGCGATCAAATCGTGACCTTGACCCGACCTATCGGCTCAAACTGGTCGCTGGAATACATCTGGTATCCATAGGGCCGCACCCTTAGCCGACCATCCGGAGGTCTGCTTCGACGGGCTTTGGCCGTCTGGACGTCCGCGCGGGGGCGGTGCGGCTCCTGATAGACGGTCGCTGCCGGGGCTCATTTCGCCGTATTGAAGATGGCGGTGGCGACCACCTGAACCCTGTCGAGCCGCTGGCCTGCCCCATTTGCCCGGCTGATCACAATCGAGAACTGCGGTTCCTTATGGCTTCGGAACTCAGTTGAAACCATGTGGCCTCACGTTACCTCCCTGACACGATTCCACCGGCTCCTGAAGTCGCTCGAAGCGAGAACGGACTCAACGATGGGCTGCAGGTCCGTGTCGCCGCCCCCGGTGATGTGGCACATCGGAAGCTGATCTGAGACCGCCAGGATATAGCCAGCGCCGCGAGTTGAGTTGATCCTCCAGAAGTGATTGGCACGGCGGAGTTGTTGTGGAGGCAACGCAGCTTCGTCGACTTTGTCCACAGCTCCCATCTTGTCGCCAAGACCGACCGCTGACACGAACGGGCCGAGACCCGTTGCCCAGCTAGACGGATTGAGCACCCACTCCTCGCATCCCCTCAGTGCGCCTGCGAAACCGTCTTGAAGTTCGGTCTGCGCCCGAACCGGCGTCCCAAGGGCTAAAAGGCCCAGCATGAGCAGAGCGCGCATCTATCATCTCCCCCCCGTTACCCGGCTCGGTGGCAATTACCGCTTGCGACCCATGTCGGACTTCATGGCTCCAACGCAACCCGTATTTGCGCTCTAATTTTTGGGCAGCCCCCTCTGCAGAACCAAGATGACGATCATGCCTGATGGCCAGAGCCAGAAAAGAACCCGCTGCCAGATCTCAAAGTTGTGGAAGTCAGTTGCAGTGCGAGATTGTCCTTGCTTCCCGCAATACCCGTAAGGATGATCCGAATATAAATAATTTCTCCCCGGTGCGCACGGGTGGACCGGTGCATCAGGAAAGACAACGAAGCCTCCCAAAAACCAGACGGCCATAATCGCGAGGACCAACCCAAGTAGTGTTTTCCGAATGAATAGGGGCAAGGGGGTACCTGGGCGATTGCAAGGGCATCAGGAACATGCGTTGGCTAACGCCGCATTTCCACCCTGAACTGCCTGTCCGAAGGTCCGCTGGCGGGAAGGTGCCGCGTCACCTAAGGTGCACACGTGCGCGGACCTTCCAAGCTGGCTATCGCGAGGTACTGGCTCTCTGAAAATGCGGGCATACTTGGGCTCGCACTCGGGTTGGCGTGCGCAGCGGGCTTCGCCACGCTTCTTGTTCCGACAGGAGCCGGCGTGCCCCTGAAAGGGGAGATCACTGGCTTTGGCCTCGTCGAAACCGACACCGGTAGTTATCCGCTCGTGGTTGCCCGAGTTCCGGCGGGGACGATCCAAGTCCCACTTCCCCGATCCAACAATTGCGCCGTGGGGAGCGAGTTACACCTCACCAAGCAGCGTTATCTTCTGAGAAGCTCGTATCGACTTGCGGCACCGCCCTGTTGAGCGCGAGTTCCGCCCACCACCCCCAACGCCCGCTCCGACGGTCGGCTTCCCGGAGCCAGGCTGCCGGGCGCTCGCGACCCTAGTCGGACGTTAGACCGGCCTACGACGCCTGCTACGACCCCTCGCGGCGATAGGCGGTTCGCCAGACCACCAAGCCCATTGTTCCGCCGACGATCACGAGCAGGCTTAGGCGAATTAGTCCGTCCGGAATATCTGAGCGGTCAGGCCACCAGGCTCCCCTGGTCGCCGCTACCGTCCCGCAGGTTATCACCGCGAAGGCAAGCAGGCACACGGCCAGGGTCATCCCGACCCCAAACAGGGCAGCCGCATACCACGTACGATAGTTGCGACGATGCAGATACGCCCAGGCCGGCGACGCGAGCGCCAGCATCACGGCCGAACCGACAGAACCGTACCCAAGGTCGATCAGGAACCCGCTAAGGCTCGGCGACACTCCAAGCGCATAGTGGAACCCGGCCAAGGCCAAGCCCCCGGCCAGTGAACCGGCTAAAAGCGCCCCGCCGATGCGCCGGGATGTGGTTTCGTAGTGGTGGGGCATCGGCTCGGCTAAATTCGCGCGGGGATGGCGATCCAGCAAACCTACTCCTTCTGCGTGAATGGCAAGTTTCCACCCTGAAGCGACTGTCGGACTGTCTGCTTCCAAGCCACGGGGTGTAAGGTGAAGGTCGGCAACGTGGAGGCCCGAGTGAAGCGTCTTCTCCTTGCCGTCGCGGTGGCGGTTCTCGTTCCATCGACCGCAGCTCTTGCATTGACGGTCAAACCTGACTGGGTCGCGCTTCCGAGTCCTGATGACCTCGCTGCTGCCTACCCAGCCTCAGCTCGCGCAAAAGGGGTGGCGGGGGGTGCCGTCTTAGACTGTGCCGTGACGGACGTCGGCCGCCTCGCCGAGTGCCGTGTCACCCGCGAATGGCCCGCGAATGAGGGGTTCGGTGAAGCCGCAATCCAGCTCTCGCATTTGTTCGCGCTGCGCCGCGCCCCCGAAGAGCCGAACCATCGTCGGATCAGCGTCCCCATCCGGTTCAGCTTGCCTCACCCTTGATCCTCAATGGCTGCAAACCACCCCGAACCGCCCTTGCGAGAGTCCGCTTGCCACCGCGTTGGCGCACGTCGCCCAGGGTCTAGGCGATCCAGACAACTTGGCCGTAACAGCCTTCCGAGGTCACCTTCAGCCGAAGGAATGTGGGTTTCGCGCCTTCGGCTGGCAGAACTGCGCTTCCCGGGTTGAGCGCGGAACCCTTGGCGCCGAACTTGGCCTCGCTCGCTTTGTGGGTGCTGGCGTGGAGCAAGATGTCTACCGGCCCGCCAAAAAGCCGTTGGCAGGCATCGGCGGCATTGTCGCTTTCGACGAAGGGCTCGGACGTCGTCGCCAAGCCCGCCGCTTTCGCATCGAAGACGCATCCGATCCTGTATCCCTCGCCCTCAAGCACGAGTTCCGAGCGGCCCGTGCGGAGGTCATCGGCGTCGTCCGCGCCCCGGACGCCTAGAACCGGCGCCACTTCCTCCAATTGATCGAGGCAGGATCGCTCGCCCATATCACCGAGAGTGACAATGAGGTCCGCGCCCTGAAGTCGGGGAAACAGGGCTGGCGGAAGTTGCGGACCGTCCTGGCGAACGTGGCAATCGGCGATCACCGCCACGTTTGTTCCGCTTTGCGGCATCCGCCACACCGAGGCTGTCATCGGCATTCTCCGACCGTGGCAATCTAAGCTGGTAGACGCCGCCTTGCCGTCTCTTTCATTTTCGCCTTAAGCCCTAAGCCACGGGAGCTCCGTGCGCGCCTGTCGCTCGGCGGCTTCGGCGGTGTCGTGCAGGCCAGATTGGTGGTCGCAGTCCCACCAACCTCCTTGGATCGGTCCATCATCCTCTTCCGATGGCTCGTCGTGCTTCCGCCACCGGAACGCATCGAAGCGGTGCAAGCCGTGAGGACCGCGCAGCACGACGGCGACATGGTGCGGATCATGCGCTTTGAGTCGCGCGACCTCGGTCCAACCGGGCTCGATCCAAATATCTTCGGCCATGAGCCAATCGTGAAGCCCCTGGTGGAGGTCGGCAACCGTCCATTGGCGTCAGCGCGAACGGCCGCCCCCGAGCCACCCGCATTGATTGCATATCCGGGGCATGTGTCACAGAGTGAGGAGCGAAACCGGGGGCGGGCGAGCAATGCGAAATTGGGCGGGGATAGCGGTGGCCATCACGATGGCCAGCCTGGCGGTTGATGCGCATGCCCAGACCGTTGCGACGCCCGATCCCGTTCGCTTTGCGCTCGCACGCGACGTTCTCAAGGAGCAGGGCGTCGCGCGGCAGTACGAAGCGCGCATCAAGTCGGGCCTATCCATTCAAATAGAACTCATAAAGCAGATCGCGCCGGCTGACCAAGAGAGCCTCGCGACGGCCATGTTCAGCTACATGGCCGAAGAGGAACTTAAGGCGGTGCCGAGCATGCTGGACGATGCTGCGAAGGTTTATGCCGAGAATCTCAGCGAGACCGAGTTGAGGGATATCTTAGCGTGGAGCAAGAGTCCGAGTGGGGTAGCGTTCTACGCCAAAGTCCCCGCGATAAATCACGAGCTTCTGCTTCGGCAGGTCCCGCTCATGAAGAACTTGATCGGCGGCGCAATGCGCAAAGCAGTCGAGCGTACCTGCGCTGAGAAGCCGTGTACGCCCGAGCAGCGCCAGGTTCTTACGAACATAGGCGATAAGTTGCTCAATGGAGCATCCTAGCTCCGGTAAATATAAGTACAAGAAATTATCTGATGGGGGTGGCCAAAATGAAGATTGTCATCTTTGCAGGCGTGATTGCACTTTCGCTGGCCTCCGTCGCAGAGGCCCGTGGTCACAGTGGTGGTAGCCGCGTTTCTTACGGCGGTGGACGACACGCGAGCAGTCATGGCGGCTCGTACAGCGGTGCAAGTGGCGGATCGTCACATCGCGGCGGCCATTACAACAGTCCGCACGGCGGCCATCACTACGGCACCCACAAATAGGATCAGTCGATCCGGGCCGACGGGGCGGGCATGTAGGAGATGACGGCGCCGGCCTGTAGGCCACCTGAGTGCGCGGGGTAGCCAAACCTACCCCGCGATACCTCTAAAGGCTGTAGATGGAGCCTCGCGTGTAACGAGAAGCCCGCTTGATGCTGACGCCCTTCTCGACGTGGTTGCCACCCATGCGCTCAACGACACGGCGGATCAAAAAGCCCGTGTACTGCTTCATGTCGTTCGTGAAAGCGGCGTCGCCGATCAGCTTCTCGAAGACTTCCTCAAAAGCAACCGCAGTGGGCACGCCAGGAGCCATCTTGATGGCCGTACGGATCATCAAGTGCCCTTCAAGCGATGTCACAATGTTGTAGATGGTAAGAGCGGGTTCGGTCCTTTCCGAGACCGGGAATCCCTCCGCTTCACTCTCTGTGAGGCAGGATTTGAACGTGATTTCGCTGTAGATGCTTTTCATACCATGTTCCTTGACGGTGGACCTAGGCGATCCGGTTGAAGCGACCTGTTTGGCGGTCAAGCTCTAGATAGTTCAGATGGCGTGCGTGGCAAGGTCACGCAAACTTTCGCTCTACATTTTGCTCGCGGATTTCTGCCGGCGCGCATCCACGTAGACGATCTGGCTCACCGTCTCGCCCCTCTTTTCCGCTTCTTTTTGAAGGCGTTGGATGGTCCGTAGCTTGCCCTGCATTCCCCCGACATCGACCACAACAAATACCCCAGCCTCAGTCTTGGCGGCCTCCTTGTAGCGCTCAAGCTGCTTTTGGTAGCCGTGGGCGACTTGCCCCTTGGACAGCTTGATCTCCACCAGCACCCTTCCGTGGTAGCCGGTCGAGAACTTGAAATCGACAGGACCGCCGCCGCTGTTTGTCTCCGGTGAGATGTCCACATCGTTCACGGCGCACAGCACGTTGGAGACGGCAAAGAACAGCAGTTGACAGGCCCGCTCATGGCGGGGCTCGGTCCCGTGCCACAGAAGCTCCCAAAGGTTGTTGTCCTCCACCAAGTCCTTGAACTCGCCCAGCACGGCCTGGACCGTGGCGCGCAGAGTTTCCTGGGTCTTGGCCTTCGGTGCTTTGATCAACCCCTTGTAGCGATCCCGGTCGTCCGTGAGGATGCGCCGGAACGTATAGTGGCCGTCGAGGTCTGCCTTCTCGTCATACGACTCACTCGCGTCCGCGACGGCCCTCAGCAACTCGCGAAGGTTCTTCAACGAGGACAAGGCCGCAGCGCGGAGAGCCTTCTTTTTGTCCGTGACCGACGCTTTGGACCAGTCGCCGAACATCGCATTCACGGCGTCTCTGATCTCCTGAACCTCCATTGCGACCCTTGAAACGTCAGACCAGTCCGCCGCCAAAGGCAAATCGCGAAGGATATCGCGCGGGACCAAGATCACCGGGAGCGGAGGAGTCGCGGTGCTCAACGGATTTTCGGGCAACTCACGATTGCCGTAAGTGGCGCCAAAGGTCTTCATTGGAACGCCGTTCACCTTGCAGAACGCTTCTGTGATTTCGCAAAGCAGCGGCACCAGCACGTTCGTCGTCATGTCGCTGAGGGTGTCTGGACCCACACCCTCTTCGAACAGCCCCATCAGGGGAATGACGTTTGGGTTCTTCTCTCCCAGCCGAATAATCTCCTGCGCCGTCCCCAGGATGGCATTGCGCAGCTTGGGTGGCCGGGAGCTACCGTGCGTGCTGGCGCCACCGTAGCCGAGGCCTGTCTCGGCACGCTCATCAAGATTGAGCTGTTTGTACGCCGCCTTCCATGCCGCGTCGCCCACCGCCTGTGACGAGTCGAGTAGGTCCAACACATCGCGGAAGCGCTTCTCCAAGAGCTTGATGCCCTTGGCTCGCATGACGGGATTGACGCTTTTCGCGATCAGCAGCGGATCGATAAAGAGCTTTGTATCCGAATTGAGAATTGGATCGATAAGGCCCGCCTTCTCCAATGTCATGCTCGGGATGCCGAACTGCGTCGAAAACAGCACTGGCAGGATGAGTGTCGCGCCCATGTCTCTCTCCCTACGGCCAAGCTAGGATGACGCCATATCTCTTGCAATCCACGGTCGAGAAATAGCTCCCTACACCAGGGTGCAGCTCAAGACAGCGACACGCTTCGACCGTCGCCATTGACGCGGTCTTCGCGGCCGAAGAGGCGAGATTCATGTTCGGGTTGAGTGCGTTGGACTCCGGCGTTCTGCGACCTAAGCTGCCAAGTTTGTAGGACAGGAGGGGTGTATCGTGGGGGCGAGAGACTTCGCGAAGATGGGCGACATCAGGGGGAAAACCCTCGATGAGATTAAAAAGAAGGTCGGGAGCCCAACGTCGATCTCACACCTCGGCGGCGGCACGCTCTGCCAGTGGATGAAGGCTGGCGTGTTGGGCGGATACCACTACGCGATCAAGTTTGACGCTGACGGCGCTGCGGTGGGTTTTACGCATCAGCACGTGTCCGGCCTCTTCCGCATGAAGTGAGGACGATCTTGGGGGGGCGTGTGAAGAAACCGGTGAGGCTCTCGACCTTTGCGGCGTTGGTGACGTGCCTGAGCGCCTTTGCGACCTCCGCCCTCTCCGATCCTTGCGCGGCACCTCTACCGCCGCCGGGGACCAATTTCTCGGGCGTCGTGCGGTATGTAGGCGACGGCGACGGCCTCTGTGTCGGGGCGTCATCAGACCCTTCGACATGGATTGAGGTCAGGCTGGCGGACTTCTACGCGCCGGAGTTGCACGCACCCGGCGGTCCTCAGGCGAAGTCGGCGCTGTCGCGGATCGCGATGGGGAAGGTCGCTCGCTGCGTCGCCGAGCATCGATCCTACGACCGGATTGTCTCCGCCTGCACGATCAACGGGCGCGGTGTCGGCGACTTGATGCGCGGGGCGGGGATTGCCGAAGGCGGGAACGGTTGGTGAGCGAGCAAGCCGGCGAGATTTATGCCGCCATCAATAGCCGATGGCGCGAGGCTGGCCTGATGGGGAGGCTGGTTATGCAGACGCCGCGTTTTGAGGCTGCGGTGGAAGCGGTGAGGGAGTTCTGTCCGACCGTAGGATGGCACATGGAGCCGATGGGGCCGGTGTCGTCACATACTTGGGAAACCTGGCTGCATAACCTGTCGCACGCTATCGACCGTGATGGGCATAGCCTCGCCCACGCGAAGCTCGAACAGCGTATCCAAGCCGTGATGCTGGCCGCGCTCGGGCTTTAGCGCCTGCCGACCACGCCTTCGTTCCGTCCGCCCAATTTCGGCGCCGACGAGCTTGATGTCCTCGCCGGCATCTCGACGCGCGGCGCTCTGGTGTTCATCCGAGACGAACGCGCCGACGTCGCGGATCGCGATCTTGCAATTGGGAAGTCGCTGAACGTCGTTGCTGCGTCCCATCCGGCGGGGCGACGATCCGGGTGCATGCGAGCATCACCCTGACTGATCTAAGCGCCGTTGGATCGTGATCGCCGCGCACATAACAATCGCGCAGACCGGGAATGAGAAGTTCAAGACCGCATGGGCGATGGCGTCCCAATGCGCCCATTCAGGCGTGACGTATCGGTCGATGCCTTTGATGTGCAGAACGGCCGTGTATCCCGGCATGGGATGGTCGGGCGCTTGGATCGCCGTGTTCTCGATGCCGAAGAGCGCTACCAGCGACAGGAACATAGGATGTGCTTCCACGTCAGAGAGGTCGTTTCGAGCCGTCCGCACATGGCCCGAATCTATGGGCGTGAGGCCGGTGGGCAATCGGACGCGGCACCCTCAGGATATTCGAGAAGGCAAAAACGCCCCGTATTCCGAGGCGTTTCCGTACCAATTTCAGTACCATTAAAAGTACCGGATCGGCTAAGTCATTGAAAAAAATGGTGGACGCGCCTGGGATTGAACCAGGGACCCCCTCGGTGTGAACGAGGTGCTCTCCCGCTGAGCTACGCGTCCGCCGCGACGCCGGCTGAGCCGGCCGCGAGGGAGGCGCATATAGCCTGACGGTTTATCCGCTGCAAGCCGCCAACAGCCGGGCGCAGCCGTCCACGAGTTGGTCGAAGTGGTCGATCAGGAGATCGGGCTGGAGGTCCTTGGCCGGGACCTCGGTGTAGCCGAAGCTCACCAGGATCAGCGGCGCGCCGGCCGCGCGGGCCGCGCCGGCGTCGGTGCCGGCGTCGCCGACCAGGAGGGCCTTCTCCATCACGCCGCCGGCCGCGGCGACGGCCGTCGTGAGGTGGCGCGGGTCGGGCTTGGCGGCCGGGGCGGAATCGGCGCCGACCACCGCGTCGAAGCGGCGGCTGAGGTCGAGCGCGTCCAGCAGCGCCAGCGACAGGTCGGTGCGCTTGTTGGTGCAGACCGCCAGCCGCGCTCCGTGCGCCTTGAGCGTGTCAAGGGCGCTGACCACGCCGGGGAAGGGGCGGCTCTCGTCGGCGATGTGGTCGAGGTAGTGGGCGATGAAGCGGTCGAACAACTCCGGCGCGCGCGCCTCGTCCAGCGGCGCGCCGGCAGCCTGGAAGCCGCGCTCGATCAGCCAGCGCGCGCCGCGGCCGATGAACGGCCTGGCTTCGGTGAGGGCGAGGGGCGGCAGGCCTTCTTCCGTCAGCAGCATGTTCAGCGTGCCCACTAGGTCGGGGGCCGTGTCGACCAGGGTGCCGTCGAGATCGAAGGCTATGGTCGCGCCGTTCAGGGACAGGAGTGCTTGCGCCATGCTCCGGCGCTAGCGGGAGGCGCGCGCGGGCGCAAGCGCTTCTCGCGCCGCAGGCCAAGGCTTGGTAAGGCTCCCCGCGACCGCCGCATGACTCGCCACGGAGGGGCCTTCCGCCCATGACCGCACGCGCCGCCGTGATCCTCGCCGCCGGACAAGGAACGCGGATGAAGTCCGCCACGCCCAAGGTGCTGCACAAGGTGGGCGGGCGCACCTTGCTGGACCGGGTGATCGACACGGTGGAGCAGGTGGGCTGCGAGCGGGTGGTGGTGGTGGTCGGCGCCCACAGCCCGGCGGTGCGCCAGCTCGTCGAGGCGCGGCTGGGACCAGGAGCGGTGACGGTGCAGGACCCGCCGCTCGGCACCGGCCACGCGGTGATGGCCGCGGCGCCGGGGCTGGAGGGCTTCGAAGGCGACGTCCTAGTGACCAACGCCGACTGCCCGCTCTTGCAGCCGGCCGACCTCGAGCCGCTGTTCGCCATGCGCGCCGAGGGCGTGGACCTGGCCCTGCTGGGCTTCGAGCCGGCCGACGCCCTGCTCTACGGCCGGTTGATCCGCGGCCCGGCGGGGGAGGTGCGCAAGATCGCCGAGCCGAAGGACGCGGCGCCCGAGGAACTCGCCGCCACAAGCTGCTACGCCGGCATGCTGGCGGCGGAGAAGCGCGCGTTGATGGCCTGGCTGTCGCGCACCGGCAACGACAACGCCAAGGGCGAATACTATCTGACCGAGATCGTCTCCCTGGCCGTTGCCGACGGCCGCGGCGTCCGTGCGCACATAGCGCCCGAAAGCGCGGTGATGGGGTGCGATACGCCGATGCAACTCGCCGCGGCGGAAGCCGTATTCCAGCAGCACGCGCGCGCCCAGGCCCTGGCGGACGGGGTCGCCCTGCAGGCGCCGGACACGGTCCACTTCGCCTGGGACACCAGGCTTGAGGCCGGGGTCACGGTCGAACCCTTCGTCGTGTTCGCGCCCGGCGTGTCTGTCGAAAGCGGGGCGGTGATCCGGTCCTTCAGCCACCTGGAGGGCGCGGCGGTGAGGGGTGGCGCGGTGATCGGGCCCTATGCGCGGCTGCGTCCCGGCGCGGACATCGGCGAGGAAGCCCACATCGGCAATTTCGTCGAGGTGAAGAAGGTCAAGCTCGGCAAGGGCGCCAAGGCCAACCACCTCAGCTACCTGGGCGACGGCACGGTGGGCGCGGGCGCCAACATCGGCGCGGGCACCATCTTCTGCAACTACGACGGATTCGACAAATACGAGACGCACGTGGGCGAGGGGGCCTTCATCGGCTCCGACTCCGCCCTGGTGGCGCCAGTGACGGTGGGCGCCGGCGCGTTCACGGGGACCGGCTCGGTGATCACGCGGGACGTGCCGCCGGACGCCCTGGCGCTCGCGCGCGGCCTGCAGGTGGACAAGCCCGGCTGGGCGGCGACCTTCCGGGAGCGCAAGCGGGCCGAGAAGGCCAAGCGAGGCAAGGCATGAACGACGCCGACAGTCAGAAGCGCGCGGCGGGCGAGGCGGCGGCGGCGCTCGTCGAAAGCGGCATGGTCGTGGGCCTGGGCACCGGCTCGACGGCGGCCTGGTTCGTGAAGGCGCTGGGCGCCCGCGGGCTGGACGTGACCTGCGTCTGCACTTCGGAAGCTACGGCCGAGCTCGCCCGCAGCCTGGGCATGAAGCTCGGCGAACTGGGCGAGACCCCCGAGATCGACCTCACCGTCGACGGCGCCGATGAGATCGGCCCGGGGCTGTCGCTGATCAAGGGCGGCGGCGCGGCGCTGCTGCGCGAGAAGCTGGTCTGGGAGGCGTCTAAGCGCAGCGTCGTGATCGCCGACGCGGCCAAGCGCGTCGCGACACTCGGCAAGTTCCCGCTGCCGATCGAGGTGGTGGCCTTCGGGCACAAGACGACGGCGCTTCGGATCTGCGACGCCTTGGCCGAATGCGACATCGGCGTCGCGCCGAGATTGCGCCTGAAGGACGGCCAGCCGGTGCGAACCGATGGCGGCAACCTCATCTATGACGCAGCCTGCGGCCGGATCCCGGTGCCGGCTGCGCTCGCCAGCGCGCTGAAGAGCGTCACCGGCGTGGTCGACCACGGCCTATTCCTCGACCTCGCCGACCAGGCGCTGATCGGCGCGCCGGAAGGCGTCATCATCCTAGAGCCCTGAGGGAGCGCTTTCCTTGGCCAAGTACGACTACGACCTTTTCGTCATCGGCGCCGGCTCGGGCGGGGTGCGGGCGGCCAGGGTGGCGGCGATGTCGGGCGCGCGGGTGATGGTCGCCGAGGAGCATCGCGTCGGCGGCACCTGCGTGATCCGCGGCTGCGTGCCGAAGAAGTTCATGGTCTACGCCTCGGAGTTCGCCCACCACTTCAAGACGGCGCGCGGCTATGGCTGGACCGTCGGCGAGACGAGCTTCGACTGGCCGGGTTTCATCACCGAGAAGGACAAGGAGATCGCGCGGCTCTCCGGGATCTATGTCCGCAACCTGCAGAACGCCGGCGCCGAGCTGGTGCACGGCAAGGCCCGGCTGACCGACGCACACACCATCGCGGTGGAGGGGCACGGCGCGGTCACCGCCGACAAGATCCTGGTGGCCGTCGGCGCGCGCCCCTGGATGCCGATGAGCCTGCCAGGCGTCGAGCACGCCATCACCTCGAACGAAGCCTTTCATCTAGAGCAGCTGCCGAAGCGGATCGTCATCGCCGGCGGCGGCTACATCGCGCTGGAGTTCGCCGGCATCTTCAACGGCCTGGGCGTGGAGACCACCCTGGTCCATCGCGGGCCCAATGTGCTGCGGGGCTTCGACGACGACATCCGCGCCCACATGGCCGAGGAGCTGGAACGTCGCGGAATCAAGGTGATCCTGGCGACCCAGCACGAGGCGATCGAGAAGACCGCGGGCGGCCTCGTCAGCCGCTTCACCGACGGCCATCACTGCGAGAGCGACGTGGTGATGTTCGCGCTCGGCCGCGCGCCCTACGTCGATGAACTGGGCCTGGAGAGCGCCGGCGTAAAGCTGGCGGAGAACGGCGCGGTCATCGTCGACGATTATTCGCAGACCAATGTCGAGAACATCTGGGCCGTCGGCGATGTCACCAACCGCATCAACCTGACCCCGGTGGCGATCCGCGAGGGCCACGCCTTCGCCGACACCGTGTTCAACGACAAGCCCACCCGGTTCGACCACGAGATGGTGGCCTCGGCCGTCTTCTCGCAGCCGCCGATCGGCTCGGTCGGGATGTCGGAAGCGGACGCGCGCCACAAGCTCGGCAAGGTCGACATCTATCTCGCTCGCTTCCGGCCGATGAAGTACGCGCTGACCGGCCATGGCGAACGCTGCCTCGTGAAGCTGGTGGTGGAGGCGGCGACCGAGAAGGTGGTGGGCTGCCATGTGGTCGGTCCCGACGCGCCGGAGATCATCCAGCTCGCGGCCGTCGCGATGAAGATGGGCGTCACCAAGACCCAGTGGGATTCGACCTGCGCCGTGCACCCGACGCTCGCCGAAGAGCTCGTCACCCTGCGCGAGAAGTACGTACCGCAGGGCCTGGGCCAGGCGGCCTGATCGAACGCTCCCTCAGTCAGCTCCGCTGACAGCTCCCCCGCAAGCGGTGGAGCATCTGGGCCGAGATCCTCCACCGCGAAGCGGGGGAGGTGACTCGGTGCGAAGCGCCGAGTGGAGGGGGCGTTTCTCTCTGGCCCGACCCTTCTCAAGTCGAAGTCGACCTGAGCCCCCATATCAGGGTAGAAGGCCCGCTCGCCCGCGCCCAACGGCGCGGCGCCTTGGTTTGTTCGAGACGACGATGGAACACTGGACGCCCGCCTCCTGGAGATCGAAGCCCGGCAAGCA
>Ga0070665_100000820_pt1 | contig 40672 bp, 31 predicted proteins | sample KBSS13metaG_FD_65862 | JGI IMG/M metagenome (GOLD analysis project Ga0070665, IMG submission 65862) | Switchgrass rhizosphere microbial communities from Kellogg Biological Station, Michigan, USA - KBS S1-3 metaG | ecosystem: Host-associated > Plants > Roots > Rhizosphere > Soil ...
GGCACGAAGGGAGAGTCGCATGGCCGGACAACCTACCTCAGGCACCCGAGTAATCGCGCTGGTGGGACCCGCCGGCGCAGGAAAGACAAGCCTTGCCGAGGCAATGCTGTTCGCAGCCGGCACCACCGATCGATTGGGATCGACGGCCAACGGCTCCAGCATCGGCGATTCGAGCCCCGAAGCGCGTCAGCGAGGCGGCTCGACGGAACTCAATCTCTACAATTTCAAATACCTGGGCGACGAATTCGCCATCCTCGACGTCCCCGGGTCGGTAGGCTTTGCCGCCGATGGCGCCCGAGCCCTGGCGATCGCCGATGTCGCTATCGTCGTCGTCGACCCGGATCCGGCGAGAGCACCGCTCGCGGCCCCTGCCCTGCGTGCACTCGACGAGCTTGGAATTCCGCACCTGATCTTCGTCAACCGCATCGATCAGGCGCATGGTCGGGTTCGCGATCTGCTGTCCGCCCTTCAGCCGATGAGCGTTTCGCCTTTGATCGCCCGCCAGGTTCCCATCTGGGATGGCGAGAAGATCACCGGCTTCGTCGACTTGGCGCTCGAACGGGCGTTCAAATATCGTCCTGGCCAGGGGTCGGAACGAATCGAAATTCCCGAAGAACTTCACGACCGCGAGGTCGAAGCCCGCACGCACATGCTGGAGCAACTCGCCGATCACGACGACGAACTACTCGAACAGCTGCTGATGGATCAGTCTCCAGCGCCCGAGAAAATCTTCCACGATCTGGCTCGCGAGACAGGCGAGAGCCTAGGCGTTTCGGTACTGTTTGGCTCTGCGACCAGTTCCTGGGGCGTCCGCCGACTACTGAAAGCGCTCCGTCATGAGGTGCCTGGCCCGCAAGTCGCGGCTGACCGGCTGTCTGTCGGCGATCCGTCGATGTACGTCTTCAAAGTCTTACACGGCTCAATCGGGCGGCTGGCCCTTTCCCGTGTTCTTGGGGGCAAAATTTCGGAAGGTTCCGACCTCAAGACCGAGGATGGCCACAGCCGAGCCGGATCGATGTTCAAGGTTCAGGGCGAAAAGACGCAGAAAGTTTCCGAAGCTGGCAATGGAGACGTAGTCGCCGTCGCCAAGGTTGATGACGTCGGCGCCGGTCAGTGGCTCAGCTCCGGCAAGCTTCCGCCGCGAGCCGAAATTGAGTTCCCCGCGCGCAACTGCGCCTTTGCGATCGAACCGGCTGACCGCAAGGATGACGTCAAGCTGTCGGGTGCGCTTCATCGCCTGACCGATGAAGATGGCGGGCTCATCGTCGAGCATGACGAGGCCAACCACGAAATCCGCCTTCGTGGCGTGAACGACGAGCACCTCAACTCGGTGCTCGCCAAATTGAAACGCCGATACGGCGTCGAAGTGAAATCGCACCCGCCGGCGGTCGGCTACAAGGAATCGATCCGCAAACCAATCCGTCAGCACGGCCGTCACAAGAAGCAGTCGGGCGGCCACGGTCAGTTTGGCGACGTGATCATCGAGATCCGTCCGCTCGGCCGTGGTGACGGCTTTGTGTTCGAGCAGAAGATCCACGGTGGCTCCGTGCCGAAGCAATGGATCCCAGCCGTCGAGGACGGTGTCCGCGAAGCGATGGTGAAAGGTCCACTCGGCTTCCAGGTGGTCGACTGTGCGGTCACCTTGGTCGACGGCAGCTATCACAGCGTCGACAGCTCGGAGCTGGCTTTCCGCCTCGCCGGTAGGATCGCCATGCAGGAGGCACTGGCATCGGCGGCGCCACACCTGCTCGAACCAATGCACAAGCTGACCGTGGTCAGTCCATCGAGCGCGACCAGCCGCATTACGTCGGCGGTCGCCGGACGTCGCGGCCAGATGCTTGGCCTCGGCCCACGCGAAGGCTGGACGGGCTGGGACCGTGTCGAGGCGCTTATCCCCGAAGCCGAGCTTTCGGGCCTTGAGGCGGAGTTGCGGTCGCAGAGCCAAGGTCTTGCAACCTATGAGGCGCAGTTCGACCATCTGGCCGAGCTCAACGGACCACTGGCCGACAAGGTGATCCAGCAAACGGTGACAGAGCCGGCCTGACAATATTGTCAGGCGACAGTTCTTGCGGGCTCGCTTAGACGAGCCCGCACATGAAGCATTGGTTCAAAGACCAGCATTTCCGGTCGCTGCTGAAGAACACCAGCTACCTCGCAATTTCGCGCGGGATCGCGGCCGTGTGCTCGCTGGCGACGCTCGCGCTCGCCGGGCGCGGGCTCGGCGTGCTGCTATTCGGAATGCTTATCCTGATCACAAGTTACACGCGTGCCGCGAGCGGGCTGGCCAAGTTCCAATCATGGCAGCTGATTGTCAGCTACGGCGGTCAGGGCCTCGCGGCTGGCAATCCTGAACAGTTTAAATCCTCGACCGGTTTCGCCGCGGCGCTCGATATATTGAGCGGGATAGTCGGCATGATCGTGGCAGTCGTGCTCCTGCCATTCATCGCCGAGTGGGTGGGAATTGATCGGCAATATCTGTGGCTTGCAATGCTTTATTGCACCCTGCTCCCAACAATGGGCGCAGCCAGCCCGAACGGTGTTCTGCGTACGCTCGACCGGTTCGACCTCATCAGCTGGTCAAGTACGCTGACACCGATCAGCCGCGCCATTCTCGCGATTATCGCGTTCGTTTTTCACGCACCCCTCGCGATCTGGGTCGCGATTTGGTTCATCACGGACCTTGGCGGCGACATGTACCAATGGTTCCTCGCGTGGCGCGAGCTTCGCCGGCATGACCTGCACGTTGGACTGCGGCCAACCCTTCGACCGAATGACCTGCCGGGTGCGTGGAAATTCGCCATCCAGATCAATCTCGCCGTCGGCGTTCAGACGGTCTGGGGGCCGATCGCGCGTCTGGCCGTCGGCGGGCTGCTCGGTGCCACGGGCGCCGCGCTGTTTCGGATTGCCTCGAGCCTCGCCGACAGTGCGCAGAAGCCGGCCGACCTCCTGGGCAAGGCCTTCTACCCCGAGATCGTTCGAATGGATCTCAAGTCCAAGAAGCCGTGGAAGCTGATGTTCCGCAGCGCGGCGCTGGCAACGGCCATTGCGGCGCTCGGTATCCTGATCCTCATAGTCGGTGGCAAGCCGCTGATCGGGCTACTTTTCGGCAAGAGCTTCCTTGGGGCGTACGCGCCGCTGATGGTGCTGATGTTGGTCCCGATTCTTGGCGTGCTCAGTTTCCCGCTTGCGCCCATGCTCTATGCGCTCGGCAAGGCTGGGGCGCCGTTACGGGCGAAGATCATGGCCAGCCTCATCTTCTTCATCAGCCTAGCCCCGCTTTGCATGGCCTTCGGAGTCATGGGCGCGGCCATCGCCTTCGTGCTCGCCAATGCCGTGAACGTTGGAGTCATGATCGTGCAGGTGGCTGGGCACTATCGCCGGCTGCGCGGCGCATAATGAAACGACCGCGGGTCTGGCTTCTGCTCGGCCACCGCAGGGGCGACAACAATCAGGTGCTTGCGCTCGGCGAAGCGCTCGGAGTGCCGTTCGAAACTCGGACGATGACGTACAAATGGCTCGCCCGTCTCCGCATGAAGCTCTTCAAAACGGACGTCGGTCACCTGAAAGCGGAAGCGCGTCACTGGCTGCAGCCGCCATGGCCGGACCTTGTGATCGGCATCGGCCGGCGCACGGTACCGGTCGCGCGTTGGATCCAGGATCAAAGTAACGGGCGGACGAACCTGGTCCGGCTGGGCCATCCTCGCGCACCCAACGAGTGGTTCGATCTTGTCATCAGCACGCGCCAATATCCCGTCCCGCCAGGTGAGAACCTCGTAACCTTGCCGTTGGCGATGAACCGCTTCCGCAAGGCGCCAAAGCCTATGGACGCTGAACGAGCATGGCTGGATCACCTGCCCCGCCCTCACCTGCTTCTGTCACTGGGTGGTCCGTCAGCCATGTGGCGGCTCGACAATGCAGCGCTCCGCCTCGCCGTAACCAAGCTGACGCGGCGCGTTGAACGCGAAGGGGGTTCACTAATCGTCGTCGGAAGTCCGCGCACGCCGAATGACGCCTGGGCAACGGTCCGCGAGGCTGTCGGCGACAGTATCCACACCGCGATCGTCGCTCACAATGAGGTCCGCTACCCTATCCTGCTCGCTAGTGCAGACGAGCATCACGTTACCGCGGACAGCGTCTCGATGATTTCCGAAGCGGTAATGACCGGCAAGCCAGTCGGGCTAATTACCGTCGAACCTGACGCTCGAGGCCACCGCCGCATCCGCGGCCGGCCTCCAGAGGCAACGAAGATGAGGGATCCACGCCGATTCTGGGCGGATGTACAGGCTCGTGGACTAGTTGGAACGGTCGATCACCCGAAGGCCGGCAAGTTCGAAGATCCGGTCGAAACCGCGGTCGCGGCGATCAAGGCCCGCTTAAGCGGCCTGTTCGACTAGGTTCCAGCCGCGATGTCGCTCAATCAACTCGAGCGAATCGTGACGGATGTGGTCGGCCGCCATCTCTGCAACCAATTCCTTTGTTGTCACCATCCGCCGATCGAGCATCTCGGCCAAGAGCGAATAGATCAGCGCCTCCTGGTTCGGGTCGGGATGAGGCTGATAACGGCGATGCACTAGCCGCCGAAGCGTGTCGAACGGACCACTCTCCCTAAGCGTGTAATCGACGAGCAGGCCTGTTTTCCACGGCTGGGTCCGCCGCTTTGTGGTGTGCAGGATTTCGGTCTCGTCATCGAGCCTGTCAAAGCTGTTCCAGCCCGGCTCAAGAAGGCCGACCGTAGAGCGCTGCTCGCGCTTCAGCGCGACCCAATCGAGATAATCGAAACGGTGTGCAAACAAGTCGTCGATTTGCCGGTCGAAGTCCCAGTGCCTCAGCCTTGGATTGTCGAGCAGCATCACCGATGTGGCGATGTAGTCAGACTCACCGCCGTGGCCGGGCCGCGGCACTGCCATGACCGCCTTGCCCTTCATGTCGCGGCCAAACAAATCCGTGACGTCGCCCAAAGCGAAGCAATCCGGATCCGTCACTACGGCGCGGCCACTGAAGCCCATCATGGTTGGAGGCGCGAACCTCAGCGGACTGAAGCTTTGCAGATCGTCGGGGTCCCAAGGGCGAACATATCCGCCGCGCATGACGGACTGTCCCTGTCGCTTCAATCGCGGGAAGTCTTCGAGGGTCATAATCCGCACGTCGAAGGAGTTCGGCGTGCGGCTATTCCGCTTGAAGCTATAAGCGGCAATTCGGGCACCCAGCATCTGGCGAGCATTCGCCTGGATGAAGACAGTGTCCCTCATTGTTCAGCTCTCCTCGAAACCACGCTCCTTCACTAAACGATCAATCTGAACCAAAGTTGTCAGCAAAGTTTCCATTTGGTCAAGCGGCCATGCGTTCGGCCCGTCAGACATGGCTTTCGTCGGGTCGGGATGCGTTTCCATGAAAATGCCCGAGACCCCAGTCGCCACCGCTGCCCGCGCCAGCACCGGCACGAATTCGCGCTGTCCGCCCGAACTCGTCCCCTGCCCGCCCGGGAGCTGGACGCTGTGCGTCGCGTCGAACACGACCGGGCAACCGGTCTCGCGCATGATTGCCAGGCTGCGCATGTCGGAGACCAGATTGTTATATCCGAACGACGCCCCGCGCTCGCAGACCATTATTATTTCTTCATTGATTCCAGCAGCATGTGCGGCGTTCTTCGCTTTATCAACGACATTCTTCATGTCGTGCGGCGCCATGAACTGCGCCTTCTTGATGTTCACCGGCCGGCCCGAGGCTGCAACCGCGTGGATGAAGTCCGTCTGTCGCGCCAGGAATGCCGGCGTCTGCAGCACATCGACCACCTCGGCGACCGGCGCGATCTGCGGGATATCGTGAACATCGGTCAGGATCGGCACACCGAGCGCATCACGAACCTTTTCGAGGATGCGCAGCCCTTCATCCATCCCGGGCCCGCGGAAGCTCTTGTCGCTGCTGCGGTTTGCCTTGTCGAAGCTCGATTTGAAGATGAAATGCACGCCGAGATTGTCGGTGATCTCCTTCAGCCGCTCGGCTGTTCGCAACTGCAGTTCCTCGCTTTCGACCACGCACGGGCCGGCAATGAGGAACAGGGGTTGGTCGATGCCGACTTCGCGTCCGAGTAATTGCATGCCGGCTATTTAGGCGAGCCCGCCGACAACCGCCACCGGTTCCCAGTCGCCGATACCATGCCGTGCACCGAAATCTGCGGGGAACGGCTTGCCTTCGCTGATACCGCCGCTGACGAATACCGCATCGAAGCCCATCCGCGCCGCACCCAGGATGTCGGTCTGAATGCTGTCGCCCACCGCAAGCACCTGCTCGAACGCCGGATCGCCGGCGAGGGTCAAGGCGTGGCGATAAATCGTCTCGTTGGGCTTGCCGTACCAGCAGACCCTGCCTCCCAGATTCTCATATACATCGGCGAGCGCCCCGGCGCATGGCTCGGGCACCCCGCCCCTGACCACAACGCGGTCCGGGTTCAGGCAGTGCATGGTCACGCCGCGATTAGCCCAGGATTCTAGGTCATCGACATAGTCTTCGACGTTCGGCCGGCCCTCTTCGATACCGGTGCAGCCAAGGTCGGTGAAATCCTCGCCATCGGCGATACGGACCCCACGCCCCGCCAGGATCTCGCGATCGCCCTCAGTGCCGAGGAAACCGACCGGTGCGGCCAGCTTCAGCAGGGCCGCGATCCCCGCCTCACCGCTCGTTGCGATGCCATCCCAAGCGTCACGGGGCAGGCCGATGCGACCGAGTTGCTGCTCGACCGCTTCGGCGGTCCTCGGTGCGTTGGTGATCAAGATCACCGTCCGCCCGTCCCCGCGCCACTGCTGCAGGCGCTCGGCGGCGTTCGGGTAGAGGTTCACACCGTCGTGAACGACGCCCCAAATGTCGCACAGCAAGACTCGGTAGCGCTCCGGGAGCGCGTCCCAATAGCTCATTCCAGGCCGGCTTCGACGAGTGCCGCCTCGATCGGCGCAACGTCTTCGGGATTGTTCAACTCGCGAAGCGTGAACGGCGGCGTCGTGACGTCAACCACGGCGATGGGCATTCCCGCGACGAGGAACCGCAATTGTTCCAGCCCTTCGAGCGTTTCCAGCTCGGTCACTGGTGTGGCGACATACCGTTCGAGCGCGGACGGTCGATAGGCATAGACACCAACGTGAAGGCGGACCGGCGACATCTCATGACTCAACGTCCCTCCGGGCAGATGCGGGATCAACCGCTTTGAGAAATAAAGCGCGTGACCCTGCGCATTCGTGACAACGGATGTTCCACCTACCCGACCCGCGGCTTCCTCGGCCTGCAGCGCACGTACTTCGTCGCTTCGCAAGCGCATCGCGGGTGTTGCCACCAGGGCATCCTCATCGTCAGCCATGCGCCCGATAAGCGCCTCGACGAAACCCGGAGGCGTCAGCAGCGCATCGCCCTGGAAGTTGATAACCAGATCCGGATCGTGAAGCTGGGAAAGCGCCTCGGCACATCGTTCAGTCCCGTTCCGGCATTCGGGTGACGTCATGATGACACCTACGCCGAAACCCGAGCAGGCGTTGGCAATCCGCTCGTCGTCCGTGGTCACGAACACGCCAGAAACGCCGGCAATCCGTCGAGCTGCCTCGACACTACGTTGGATCAAAGTCTTTGCGGTGCCGGTCGCGCCCTTGAGTTCGACCAACGGTTTCCCCGGGTAGCGCGTCGATTGGTACCGCGCCGGAATCAGGATGACGCTGTTCATCGCGCTGTCGGGCAATCGTGGATGTGGAGAACGCCCACGGGCTTTCCGCGATCGACCACGAACAGAGTCGTGATACGATATTCGTCGAAAAGTGTGAGGGCTTCGTCGATCAGTGAATCCGGCGCGATTGTCTTGGGGCTTCCGCTCATGAAGACCGAGGCTGGATGATCCAGCCCCTGCTCTATGTGACGCCTGAGATCTCCGTCGGTGATCACGCCGACCAAATCGCCAGCTTCGTCGGTTACGCCGACGACACCGAGCCGCTTGGCGCTCATCTCCAACACTGTATCGTGCATGCTGGTCCCTCGGTGCACGAGCGGCAGCTGCTCGCCCGCATGCATGAGCCTGCTGACCGGCTTTAGGCGCGCGCCGAGCGAACCGCCCGGATGCAGACGCCCGAAATCGGTTCGAGTGAAGCCCTTCTGCCGCATCACGGTCATCGCCAGCGCATCTCCCAGCGCCAACGTCATCGTCGTCGATGTTGTCGGAGCAACCGATTCCGGGCCCACCTCAGCCCAATGCGGCAGGACGAGCGGTGCTGCCGCTGCCACCGCCAGCATCGATCCCGAATTGCCGGTTATGGCGATGATCGGGATTTCGACGCGCTGAAAATGATCAATGACCGCTTCAAGCTCGGCCGTTTCGCCACTCTGCGAAATCAGGATTGCGACATCGCCCTGCGCGGCCATGCCAAGGTCGCCGTGAATTGCCTCAGCCAGGTGAAGGAAGGTCGCCGTCGTTCCCGTCGATGCAAACGTCGCCGCAATCTTCCGTCCCACATGGCCGGACTTACCGAGGCCGCTGACGATCAACTTGCCTTGGCAACCCAGGATCAGCCCAACGGCCTGTTCGAACGCCTCGCCGAGACTGTCGGCCAAGGCGTCAAGCGCGCGCGCTTCATCGTGCAAAACGCCGCGCCCGAATTCGGTTACGTCTTCACTCATAGCTGGCCCCTAGCGGAAGCTTGACGTGGATTGAACCAGCGGCTTGGGTCTCGACCCGAAGGGAACCGCATGGCCAAGAATCTGACCCGCTTCATCCTGATCGCGCTCGTCCTCGGCATCATCGTTGGCCTGTCGCTTCACTTCGCGATCGACGACGGCAGTCCCGCGAGCGAAGCTACGCTCGCCAAGATCGCCGAGTATCTCAGCATCGTGACCGCTCTCTTCCTGCGACTGATCAAAATGATCATCGCCCCGCTGGTATTCTCGACCCTGGTCGCAGGCATCGCGCACATGGGGGACACGGCCGCATTGGGACGCGTGGCCGTGCGCTCCATTTCTTGGTTCATTCTGGCGAGCCTAGTGTCCCTGACGCTCGGGCTCATCCTCGTAACCACGCTTCAACCGGGGGTCGGGCTTGGCCTACCGCTGCCGGCAGCGACCGCCGCGAGCGGTGTGGAGACCGCCGCGTTCAATCTCAAGGACTTCATCACCCATCTGGTGCCGTCCTCGATCGTGGACGCGATGGCCAACAACGACATCCTGCCGATCGTCATCTTTTCCCTGTTCTTCGGGATCGCGCTCACGGCTGTCGGAGAGAAGGGCAAACCGATCGTCCGCGGCGTGGAATCGCTCGTCGGCGTGATGCTGACCGTCACCAACTACGTGATGCGGTTTGCCCCGTTCGCGGTGTTCACTGCCGTCACCAGTGCGTTAGCCGAAAAGGGCCCGACGATCATCGCGACGCTCGGCAAATTCGTGGGCAGCTTTTACCTCGGTCTGGCGATACTCTGGGTGCTCCTGATCGGCATCTGCTTCGTCATTGTAGGTCCACGCACGCGACATCTCGTCCGCTACATCCGCGATCCGGTCGTTCTCGCTTTCTCCACTGCTTCATCGGAAGCCGCCTACCCGCGCACGCTCGAAGCGCTGGACCGCTTCGGCGTTCCCCCGCGCATCGCCAGCTTCGTCCTGCCGCTCGGCTATTCGTTCAATCTCGACGGCTCGATGATGTACATGACCTTCGCGACGATCTTCATCGCGCAGGCCTACGGCATCCCACTGTCGCTCGGCCAGGAAATCACCATGCTCCTGGTGCTAATGGTCACATCGAAGGGCATGGCGGGTGTCCCGCGCGCAAGTCTGGTCGTGATCGCCGCAATCATGCCGATGTTCAAAATCCCCGATAACGGGTTGCTGCTGATCCTTGCAGTTGATCACTTCCTCGACATGGGTCGTTCGGCCACCAACGTCGTCGGAAATGCGGTTGCGTCGAGCGTGGTCGCGCGATGGGAAGGCCAGCTTGATCCCGAGGAGCCTGCGGAGATCGAGCCGCTCCACGCTCCATCACATCGACCGCCGCCGAAGCCCGGCAGCGACCACTTCTAGCCGCGTTCGCCCTTGCGGGGCGGCCCGGCGCCGAACGGATCGTCGATACTGGGCGGCGGCTGCGTGAAGAATTTCGGTCCGTTTTCAGTCATGTGCCAGCAGTCTTCGAGACGAACCCCGAACTTACCGGGAACGTAAAGTCCCGGCTCGTCCGAGAAGCACATCCCCGGGGCCAGCGGCGTTGTCTCGCCGTGAACGAGATAAACCGGCTCATGCACCTCCATACCGATGCCGTGCCCGGTTCGGTGAGAAAGTCCTGGTAACCGATAACCTGGCCCGAAACCCCAGCTCTCGTAGGTCTTGCGCACCGCGTCATCGACCGCGCCAGCTGGCAGCCCCACCTTCGCTGTTTCGATCGCGATCTGCTGACCACGGTGGACCTGATCCCAGAGCTTTCGCTGCTCCGCAGAAGGCGTGCCCACGACGAAGGTCCTCGTGATGTCCGACTGGTAACCGTGAACCGAGCTAGTGCAGTCCATCAGTACGACATCGCCGCTTTGGACGACGTGCGGCTTCTTGCTGCCGTGCGGATAAGCCGACGCCTCGCCGATCAGCACCAGGCCACCGTCGTAAGCCGACCCCATCTGTTTGTGGACAGCAGCAATCATGGCGTCGATGTCGGCCGGGGTCATCCCAACCTTCGTCCGCTCGCCGGCGTAGCGAAGCGATGCGAGCATAATGTCGTTGGAAGCTTGCATCAGCGCCAGTTCGGTTGGCGACTTTATCATGCGTTGGGCCCGAACGACGGGATTGGCATTGACGATCGAGACAGACGGAAGCTGCTGCTTAAGACGGTCCATGATCCAGAAACGATCGGTCTCTTCGAAGCCGATTGGCGACGTTGCCACCTTCCGCTCGCGCAGGAAGTCGGCGACCAGTTTCAACGGCTCCTCATCCTCGTTCCAGGTGCGGATTTCCGCTGGCACCTGAAGCATCTCGGCGATGCTCGGCCGCTCGAAGAAGGGAGTAACGATGATCGGATCGCCGTCAGCCGGAATGACAACCGCGGTGAGCCGTTCGCTCCGCCACCACTGGACTCCCGTGTAATAATCGAGGCTCGGCCCGGACTCGACGAGGACTGAGCCGATCCCCTTCGCCCGCATCAGCTCTTGCGCCCGCCGAAGGCGGCCGACACGCTCAGTGCTACCAATGGGCGGCGGGATCGGGATCGATGGCGTTGCCTCAGCAGCTTGAGCGAGCACTCGGCTCCAAGGAACGGTCAACGCGGCCGCCATCCCTCCGGCTCCGGCAAGCAGTGTGCGCCTCGAGACTTTCATGTTCATGATCCCCTCCCGATCAAGGATGCGACTTCCTTGACCAATTTCGCCGCTACGGTCGCCGTCATTCCGTTGATGTCGCGCGTCGGATTATATTCAACGATATCGGCCCCGATAACCGGACCGCGCAGCCGCTGAAGTACAGAGATAAGTTCACGAGTAGCGAGACCTCCAGGCTCATGGTGCGAAACGCCCGGGGCAAAGGCGGGATCGAGAGCATCAAGGTCGATGCTGATGTAAACAGGGGCGTCGGGGATCGGCACTTGGTCGACCGCAAAGTCGCGCATTTCGATGACTTCGACCCCAAAACGCTCGGTTTGGGCACGACAATGCCCATTCATTGTGCGGATTCCGACCTGAATCAGGCGGTTTGCGAGCCCTTTTTCCATGATGCGCGCGAAGGGCGATGCGTGACTAAGCGGGTCGCCTTCGAAATCGGCGTAGATGTCGGGGTGCGCATCGAAGTGCAGGATGTTGAGCGGTCCGTACACCGAAGCGAGGCCGGCGACGATGGGATAGCTGACCATATGGTCGCCGCCGAGGAAGATTGTGACGTCGGGCGATGAAGCGGCGTTGCGGATCAGTTCGAAGTCGCCCTCGCCTTCGGTCAGCGGCAGGTCGCCCAAATCCTCGACAATGATGTCGCTGCCAAGTTCAAGCCCGGACTCGGTCGCCGTGTTGGAGTGATCGGAGGCGAGCGCTGCACGGATCGCCGCAGGCGCCTGCGCAGCACCGCGAAGGAATGAGGAATGGCTGTCGGTCGGCAAACCGATCAGCCTGATTTTGCCTGGCCCCTGCTCCATCGTCGGCTCCTACTGTTGCACGGTCGGCGGCAATCGGCCAGCAGGCGTCTTCCCATGTTCGAATCGGCCTTTCAGGACGGCGTGAAGCGCCCGGGCACGCGTGAGATGACGGTGATGCTCGCCGGGTTGATGGCACTGAACGCCTTCGCCATCGACGCAATGGTGCCTGCCCTTCCGAATATCGGCCAGTCGCTGCACGTCGCGGAGGAAAACAGCCGCCAATTGGTCGTGGTCGCTTACTTCATCGGCTTCGCCTCGACGCAGCTGATCTGGGGGCCACTCGCCGACCGGTTCGGCAGGAAGCCGGTCCTCGGGGCAGGCATCCTGCTTTACGGACTTTTCGCGATCCTTTGCGCATCGGCGAGCTCGTTCACGATGCTCATTGCCTGCCGGGTGGCGATGGGTGGATCGGCAGCGGTGACTCGAGTTCTGGTCGTTGCGATGGTTCGGGACCTGTTTGAAGGCGAAGCGATGGCTCGGGTCATGAGCCTCGTGTTCATGGTCTTCATGCTCGTGCCGGTGCTGGCGCCCAACATCGGCCAGGGCATCCTGCTGGTAGCGTCGTGGCGGGCGATCTTCTTCCTCCTTGCCGGGTACGCACTGCTGATGCTGGTCTGGTCGTGGTGGCGACTGCCCGAGACGCTGCATCCCGAATATCGCCGGTCTCTCGATCCTCGCCAGATGATTGGAGCGATTGCAGCAACGGTCCGCGAGCCGCAGTCGCGGGGTTACACCATCGCTACCACCATCATCTTTTCCGCGCTGGTCGCCTACATCGCCTCGATCCAGCAGATCGTATTCGATGCATTCGGCGAAGGCCGCTTCATTGGACTGGTCTTCGCTGCGATCGCCGCCCCGATGGCACTCGCTTCCTGGACCAATTCACGGGTCGTCGAGCGCTTTGGCCTGCGCCGGGTCGGACACGGCGGGGCAGCAGCGCTGGTGGTGATCAGCGCAGTCCATGCCGCCATCGCGCTCAGCGGCCATGAAAGCTTACTCCTCTTTGTTGTCTTCCAGTCGCTGACGATGGCGAGCTTCGCTTTCACTTCGTCGAACATGAACACCTTGGCGATGGAGCATATGGCGGCGATCGCCGGGACGGCATCGTCGGTTCAAGGGGTCTTTGGCACCCTGGGTGCAGCAGTGATCGGGTTCGCCATCGGCCAGGCATTCGATGGGACGCCGATCCCGTTCGTCGTTGGGACCGCAGTCTGCGCCGTGCTCGGGTTCGGCGTCATCATCCTGACCGAACCGAGGAAGCTGTTCGCAGCGATCAAGACTGACGGGCCAGTGCCCTCGACGCTCGAAAGCTGCCTGCCCGACGATTTTGGTTAGGCCCCTCTCCCCGACCCTCTCCCGCGAAGGGGAGAGGGAGAAGTGCGGGAGTTATTCGGCAGAACCGTCGTCGTCGTCCGGGCCGGCGCCGACCATCAGCGCCTCGCCGACTTCCTCGGTCTTGCCGCGGATCGCATTTTCGATGCGCTGGCAGACGTCGGGATTTTCCTTGAGGTAGATCTTCGCGTTCTCGCGGCCCTGGCCGATGCGGATGCTGTCGTAGCTGAACCAGGCGCCCGACTTCTCGACGAGGCCGGCCTTCACGCCGAGGTCGAGGATCTCACCGACCTTGGACACGCCTTCGCCGTACATGATGTCGAATTCGACCTGCTTGAACGGCGGCGCGACCTTGTTCTTCACGACCTTCACGCGGGTTGTGTTGCCGACGATATCGTCGCGGTCCTTGATCTGGCCGGTGCGGCGGATGTCGAGGCGAACGGAGGCGTAGAACTTCAGCGCATTGCCGCCGGTCGTGGTCTCGGGATTGCCGTACATGACGCCGATCTTCATGCGGACCTGGTTGATGAAGATGACCATGCAGCGCGAGCGGCTAATCGAACCGGTAAGCTTGCGCAGCGCCTGGCTCATGAGGCGGGCCTGGAGGCCGACGTGGCTGTCGCCCATCTCGCCCTCGATCTCGGCGCGCGGAACCAAAGCGGCAACGGAGTCCACGACCAGCACATCGATCGCATTGGAGCGGACGAGCGTATCGACGATTTCGAGCGCCTGCTCGCCCGTATCGGGCTGCGACACGATCAGCTCGTCGATGTCGACCCCAAGCTTCTTGGCGTAGACCGGGTCGAGCGCATGCTCGGCATCGACGAAGGCGGCCGAACCGCCCTGCTTTTGCGCCTCAGCAATGGCGTGAAGCGCGAGCGTCGTCTTCCCCGAGCTCTCCGGCCCGTAAATCTCGATCACCCGGCCGCGCGGAAGGCCGCCGACGCCAAGCGCGATGTCGAGCCCAAGGCTTCCGGTCGGGATCGTCTCGATCTCGATCTTTTCGCGGCTGCCCAGCTTCATGGCCGAGCCCTTGCCGAATGCGCGATCAATCTGGGCGAGCGCAGCTTCGAGCGCTTTTTGCCGGTCCATGCCTGGGGTTTCTACTCCACTACCAATGACTTTGAGCTGCGCTGCCATGACCACTGTCTCCGTTCAAGCTGCAATCTGCGACGGCCGAGCTCCGTCTGTGGAGAAGTGTTCGTATCCTATTTGTTCATGCGGAACAATAGGGGAACGCGGAGCCGTCCGATTGCGCCGAAAAGATGCGAATGTTCCCAATGTTCGCAGTGACAGCGGGCGAAGTGGAATAAACCGGTCTCCCTCTACTTCCTCCACTTCGCCAACTTCGGCGTCCCGAGTTCAGGCAGCAAGACTGTCAGCATCCGAGCGCTCATCGACACGCATGCAAGCACGAATGCCCGGCTGTAGGACAGAGGTTTATTTGGCGGCCGCTCGTGCTCAGGTTTCGGAGGCCGGAAGATCGCTGTTGAAGATATCCGCAGCCGCTTTCCATTCGCCACCGACCTTGCGCCAGACCACCACATATTTGCCAGTGTCGGTCTGGGCCTTGCCCCCTGGCGCGACCGCCAAGCGGTAGGTTCCACGATCCAGCGCCATGTCCGCAGAAGACGAGAGGACGATCTGCTCAGGGGTGAATGTCAGGTCGAAGCCGGGGATCGTCATCAGAGACGCCCAGGTCTGCTGGATCGCTGCCCGCCCTTTGCCGATCGGCCCGTTAGGCGGCATCACGGCGCCGTCCTCCGTATACAATTGGGCAATTGCCTGAGCGTCTTTCGATTTAACCAGCTCAAGCCACCGAGCAACCTGGCCGCGAATAGCCTCCTCATCGGCGGTGCCGGCGGGACTTGCCGCGGCATTGCCCGATGCGCCGTTGGCACTCTCTTTTCCTGCGTCACAGGACGCTATCAGCAGCGCTGCTGTCGTAAGCATCAGAAAGCGGATCGTCATGGCATCCCTCCCAAGAGCATGATGACCCTGACTAGCATGGATCCCCTGGTGACGGCAGATGCTGAGCGGCTTCTCGAATTGTGGGAGCAATCAACCCATTGCAGACATTTGTTCCAGGGGCTGATCAATTGCACCCTTTTTGGGGACAGGTGAAATCCTGGGCTTTCAACTGAATGTCTTCGATCATCGCGCGGTGTTCCGTCCGCTTGTCTGCCCATTGCTGCGCCGTCAAACAGACCTTCCTGCGGCCGAGCCGTGTCCCGATCGTATCCTGTACTTCGCAAATCACGCGATTCGGATTGCCGGCGACTTGTTTGGGCGCCGCATTTGAGCTGTCGATGCTCGTGATCTGGGCCAGTGCCGGCGCGGTGGCGATCAGCGACAGCGCGGCCGTGAGGGCAAGGAATTTGGACATAGAGTGACTCCTTATGCCAACTACCTGGGACCATTATTACCGCATGCCGATGCCGTAGGCGAATGGGTTTTTCGAGTGGGACTCGTCACCGACCACCAATGGCAGCATTCGACCCATTGCGGATACAAGCCTCTGCCGTCACATTCGGGCTGTGGGAGTCTCACTGACGTTTCGAGACTATCTTGAGCGCCGCCAGTCAGGCGACGAGGACGTGCGTGACTTCCTGAGCCTGAGTGACCCTGCGCTCCTTGAACATCGCTCTTGGGCTGATTTGATGTGGGCTTTCCGGTCGGCTGGAGCCGAGTCTAGTTACATTGCGACAGCGCGGCGGCTGCATCACGAATATAACCGCTCTCTCCAGAAGATGGATTAGCGGCAGCTTTCCGCCCATTGCTGACGCCACGCTCATGCTACAACGCTGTGGTGGACATGCTCGACATATTTGCGCTGTCCGGTCTTGAGTGGGTCTACGACCGCGTGGAGGACCGCTTTGGGCGGGCAGCAGCTTGGGTTGTGACGATTACGCTTGCGCTCGCCATTCTTGGCATTGCCGTGGCCGTCTTAGTCGCTGTTCTCTAGCGACAGCTTTCCGCCCAACCCTGGCACTACCAAGACGCCAAGAGATAGTTGAAATCGGGTGGCACTGCAGCGTTTGAGAAGATGGACATTGCGGTGTCGGCCGGCACTATCGCAAGGCACGAGACCCCGAGCAGCCACAGAAAAACCCTCCGTCCACGATCCTCTCCGAGACGCCAGACCAATCGGGTAATTAAGTACATTCCCGCAAGCACGATTGCCGGCCAAACGAACAAGCCAATGCCAGCAGCGGCGCGCCAGTGCTCTATGCCAAGGGCGCTCTGGGCAACCCACCAGCCGAAGCCGAAAATCAATCCCCACAGCAGGTTCGTTCCCCACTGACCGGAAACGGGAGAGATGATCAAATCGGGAATGATGCTGCAGGCCAGAAACGGGATGGCGACGCCTGCGGCAACGAACGTCCGACGGTTCATCCTCCAGAGCCTACGGACGGGCAAAGCCGTTGCAAGCGTAATGTCAGCTTTCCACCCACTCCTGCCGTTAGCGCCAGGATGTGCAACGGCCGGGTTAGGAGCTGAGCCCCTCGGGTATCGCCGTGAAGCCGCCGGCCTATTCTCGAACGGACAGGCGAGAGCCAATCTCAGGGGACACCAACATGGGTATTATGCTCGGCTGCGCCGCGCTTTTTGTTCTGACGTCGCCGCTGCAGGCACAGCAGGCGCCACCGAGCCAGTCGATCTCCGAGCAGACTGTTCCGCCCCCGGAAACTCCTCCGCCGTCGGTACAACCAGCCGCCGATCTGCCGCCCTTCATTCCGCCGCCGCGGGCGCGCCTGTACGACAATTACCGCCCCGCCAGTCATCACCGCGCCAGGGCGCATCATCATCGCACGGTGAATCATCGCCGCAGCGCGCATCACCATGCGACCAGGCGCCAACATGCCACCCATCGGGCCGTGCATATCTCAAAGCGCACGATCCGACGCTGTCACGCCATGACCTACCTTCAAATCATGAGGCACAGCATTTGCCGTGAGCTGATGAAACGGGAGTTGAGGGCAACCCACGGCAAGGGTCACCATGCCTCGCGTCACCGAGTGTCGCATCATCGCAGCTCCGCGCATCGTCACCGCTCGGGGCACCGGAATCGCCGGTAACGACCTAGCTTTTGATCGCCGCCCGCAAAACATCACGCAGCTAAACCCGCCAAGTGTATTGACAGAGTAATACACTACTCAATAACCCCGCCGTGAGATTGGGGGTGCGCATGGTGGTGATTGGGTCGGCGGGCGTCGTTACGCCAGGCAAATGGCGGTGGCTTCGGGCGCTTGGCTGGATGACCGCGCTCTGCGTGGCGATCATCTTTGCGTACAATGTCGTCGCGAAGGGAGCGCTGTGGCTGCTTACCCAGTCGCACCCGGCAAACCCGGTCGACCGATTGGTCGCGGCGATCGCGGGCTCGGTCGCGATCCTGCTCGTCTATGGCGCCGCCGTACGATGGGGCGAGCGACGGATGGTTCCAGAGCTCAACCTGCGCCCTGCCCCGCTCGATCTGACGCTGGGGATCCTCACCGGCGGCCTGGCGATTGCCGTGGTCATCGCGATCCAATGGGTCGCCGGATGGGTGGTGATCGAGCCGCGACCCGTGAACGCCGTGATCCTGGCGCTACGCGATTCATTTCGCTCCGGGGTCGTCGAAGAGCTGGTGTTGCGGCTCGTGATCTTCCGGCTGCTGTGGCGCGCCTTCGGAATCTGGCCGGCAATCTTCGGAGCAGCGGTGATTTTCGGCCTGCTCCACCTCGGCAACCCGGGATCGGACTGGTTCGCGGCGCTCTGTCTAATCGCCGGCGAAGGGATCGGCATCGCCTTTTATTTGATGACCGGCCGCATCTGGGCGTCGATCGGGATGCACGCGGCGTGGAATTTCACGCAAGGGTGGGTGTTCGGCGCGGTCGTGTCGGGGACCACGGACATCGCCGGCGGACCGCTGACGCTACGCCCTGCGGCGGGCGTGCCGGAAGTGCTAAGCGGCGGCGGTTTCGGGCCGGAGGCGTCGCTGGCGGCGCTGGCCGTCTCGCTTGTCGCGAGCGCCGCGTTCCTGTGGTGGGCGTGGCGGCGCGGCGATTTCATCGCCACCGACGCTAGCGGATCAGCCGCCCTTGCTTGATCACGCCGTCGACGCGTTCGAGCACGCGAATATCGGCCAGCGGATCGCCCTTCACCGCAATGAGGTCGCCGTAAGCGCGAGGCGCGACAGTTCCGACCTGCCCTTCCATGCGCAACGCACGCGATGCTTCGGTCGTCGCGGCCTGGATCGCCTGCATCGGGGTCATGCCGTAGCGGACCATGTAGGCGAATTGCTTGGCGCCAGTGCCGTAGGGATAGACGCCGGCATCGGTGCCGAAGGTCATCTTGGCGCCGGCCTTCACCGCAGCGGCGAAGCCGCGCCGCTGGACGTCGGTCGTCTCGATATTCTTGCGCAGATATTCGGCGGGCCACCCCTGCTTGGTGCCGACCTCGTTGATGTAGTCGCCGTTGTAGATGTCCATGTCGAGCCACACGCCGTTGGCCTTGGCAAGCGCGATGCCCTCGGCGTCGAGGTAGCTGGCGTGCTCGATGGTGCGGACTCCGGCGCGGATCGCGGCCTTGATGCCTTCGGCGCCGTGGGCGTGGGCGATGCAGTAGGAACCGCGAAGCTTGGCCTCGTCGCAGGCGGCCTTCATTTCCTCGGGGGAGAGCTCGAGCGCGCCGGGTTCGCTGCCGAGCGCGAGGACGGCGCCCGTGGCGATGAGCTTGATGAAGTCGGCGCCGTGATCGAGCAGGTAGCGGGCGCGGTCGCGGGCGTCGGAGGCGTTGTGCACCTCACCGATGCGGAAAGTCTCGGGCAGCGGGATATCGGGCGCGAGCGCGTCGATCTCCCCGCCGCCGCCAGGCGTCGTGATGTAACCGCCGGCGACGAACATGCGCGGGCCTTCGACTTCGCCGGCATTGATGGAATCGCGCAACGCGACGTCGGTTAGGCCACGATAGACGCCGACGTCGCGGACCGTGGTGAAGCCGCTGCGAAGTTCTATTGACGCGGCCTTGGCTCCCATCAGGACGGTGCGGGCTTCGCTTCGCTTGAGCGGTGCGGCCGGATCGCTCTCGTTGGGGTCGATCGCGCCGTCGGCGAGATGCGTGTGGAGGTCGATGAGGCCCGGGAGGACTGTCTCGGCCGACCAGTCGACGGAGGCAGGGCCGTCGGCGTCACGCCATGGCGCGATCGAGGCGATCTTGCCGCCGACTATGCGGACGCGCTGGTCGGCAAGGACCTTCGATGCGCCCGGGTCGATTAGGCGCCCGGCGCGGACGTCCATGGTTTGCGCGGAAGCGGAAACGCCGATCAGGATGGCCGAAGCCGATAGCAATTGCGTGAAGTTCATCAGCTATCCCCGCCTCGTTAATTCCCGGTTGATAAGCCGCTTTAGCCGTTTCAGGATGCGTGCCCTAGGGGGAAGTCCATGCGTTCTGTGCATTTACTGCTCGCAAGTGCCGCCCTGATGGTCACGACCAGCGCGCAGGGCGCGGACGAGCTCAAGTTCGGAAAAGCACCGGCCTGGGTCGTAGCCCAGCCGATACCTACGAGTCCCGCCGCATCAGCCGACGCTCCTGTCGCTGTGCTGCTGAGCGACCAACAGGTGCAACTGCAGCCGGGCAAGGTTGCGACTTTCTCCGAGCTCGCGATAAAAATTCAAAAGCCGGAGGGCTTGAGCGCTGGCAACGTTTCCATTCCATGGGATCCGGCGACCGACACTCTCACGGTCAACAAGCTGGAAATTCACCGCGGCGGTCAGGTAATCGACGTTCTCGCGGGCGGGCAGAAATTCACGACGATGCGCCGGGAATCGGGGCTCGAAGCAGCCATGCTCGACGGCAATTTGACCGCAAACATCCAGCCGGAGGGGTTGCAGGAGGGCGATGTGCTCGACCTCGCAATGACCGTCGAACACGCCGACCCGATCATGAATGGCCATGTCGAATCCAATTTCGCGGTAGGAACTAAGATCCAAGTCAAGCGAAGCCATCTAAAGGTCGAATGGCCGGCATCGCTGAAAATCAACGTTCAGGCCAAAGGCCTAGCCATTCAACCCGTGGCTCGCGGAGCGACCAAGGTCGTCGAGGTTACGTCCGAAAATCTCGAGCCAATCATTCCGCCTAAGGGTGCACCGGGTCGCTTCACAATCGCCCGGTTTGGAGAAGCGACCGACTTCGGATCTTGGGCGGACGTAGCAAGACTAATGGATCCGCTCTTCCGCAAGGCGGAGGCTATCCCATCTGCTGGTCCATTGCACGACGAGGTAGAGAAGATCAGGGCTGCGAGCAGCGACCCCACGAAACGGGCCGCGGCGGCGCTCCAACTCGTCCAGGATCGCGTCCGTTACGTCGCGCTGCTTATGGGCCAGGGCAGTTACTTACCTGCCAGCGCCGAAGAGACATGGTCGAGGCGATTCGGAGACTGCAAGGCGAAGACGGCCCTGCTCCTCGGAATCCTCCATTCCCTCAATATCGAAGCGGAACCATTGCTGGTTCAATCGACGATAGGCGACGCCATAGCCGAACGCCTGCCGCTGCTATCTTATTTCGATCATGTGTTGGTGCGCGCGCACATCGACGGCAAGCCCTATTACCTTGATGGCACGAGGACTGGAGACATCCGGCTCGCCGACATCGAAGTCCCTTACTTTGGGTGGGGACTCCCTGTGCTGAACGATGCCAAGCTGGTCGCTCTGGTTCCTCCTGCGCGCACAATTCCAGATCATGAACGCACCGTTGAGGTGGACGCGACGGCCGGAATTTATGCAAACGCACCGATCACCTTGACGGAGATTTACAGGGGCGATTCAGCAATCCAGGTGAATGCCATCTACGCAGCGCTCTCGAGCGCCCAGCGCGATGAAGTTTATCGCAAGAATGCCAACGCCTATTTCGACGGCTTCCAGCTGACATCTTCATCGACCCAGTTCGACAAAGCGAACCGCGAGATTCAAACTACCATCAAGGGAACCGCAAAGCTCAACTGGCGAAATGGCTGGTTCTACGTGCCAACTTCGTCCATCGCTTTCACGCCCGACTATGCCCGTCCGGCGGGACCCAATCATGACGCCCCGATTGACGTCGGTTATCCGTCGTTCGCGAAGGACACCGCGAACCTGAAGTTGCCGCCCGGGTTCGCAAAACGGCAAAAACTCGAGGCGCCGGTGCATGAGACCCTAGCCGGTGTGGAATATCTTCGAGCCGAGACGGTGGCTGGCGACAGCCTGACAGTCGTATCGAGCGAGCGAAGCTTGGTTCCGGAAGTGCCCTACAAGGATGCGCTGGCAGCAGCGTCTCGTCTCAAGGCGCTCAACGACGACGATATCTATCTGAAACTGCCGGCAGATTATCGTGCAACCACGGCCGACCTGCCGGCGCTTAAAAGCGATCCGGCGGGATCAGCGTCAGATCTCGTGACGCGCGGCAACACCCTGATGGAAGGTGGTAATTTCGACGACGCCATAGCCAACTTCGATAAGGCTTTGGAGCTTGATCCCGAAAATATTTACGCCTTGTCAGATCGCGCCATCGCTCTTGTCTGGACGAGGAAATTTGACCTAGCCGACAAGGATCTTGCGACGGCGCTTGCTTTAGAACCGGATAACCCGGTGGCACTTCGCGCCCGCGGGCTGAAGGCGGAAATCGGCGGGAACTGCAAGGCAGCGGTGGATGACTACACCGCATCCATCCGGAAGGAGGCCAGTCAATTCGCCCTCGTCCACCGCGCAATCTGCGAAAACAACAGCGGCCTTTACGCCGAAGCCTTTGCGGATACCGAAACCGCCCTCAAAGAAGCTCCCAAATCAAGCGAATTGCGTCTCCTTCGCGTTGAGATCCTAGCGAGGCAAGGTCAAGCTGATGCGGCAGCGCGTGAAGCCGATTTCTTCGTCAGAGAGAATGCCGATCTGCCGGCAGCAGCATGGATTGCGGTTGCAAGGGTGCTTGCTAAGGCGGGTATTCGCGACCGTGCCGTAGCGGCGTTCGACCGAGCCATCGCCGTCAAGCCGGAACCCTCACTGTACGTTAGCAAAGCCGAAATCCGCTCAGTTCTGGACTTCGACGGACGAATGGCCGACCTCAATGCCGCATTGAAGCTGGAACCGCTCGATTCAGGAGCATTGGCTGCAAAAGCCGACCTCCTTGCCCGCCACGGCGATTTGAATGCCGCGCTTGCGGTTTACGACCGCGCCATTCGTGCAATCCCCGGCCAATCGCCGCTGACCCTCGGTCGCGCCATCCTGATCTACAAGATGGGTCGTAAGGCCGAAGCACAACGCAACATTACGATTTGGCGGCGCGGCGCGCTCACTTCCTCGGAACTGAACAATTTGTGCTGGGACAAGGCTATCGCCGGGATTCTGTTGGAATCCGCGGTTCAGGACTGCCGCGATGCGTTGAAGTTGAATCCCGATCATGGATCCTATTTTGATAGCTTGGGGATGGCGCTCCTCAAGCTTGGCAAGCTCGACGATGCGTTGACCGCTTATGACAAGGCCGTTGCCAAAGGGACGGGTGCCGGGTCGCTCATGGGTCGAGCAATCGTCTACGCTCGAAAAGGTGATCGAACGCATTCCGAAGCCGACGCTACTGCGGCCCGCAAGCTCGACCCGGACATCGACACTGTCTTTGAGCAGTACGGGCTGAAGCTCTGAAATCCCGGACCTAAGCCGGAGTGACGTCTCCGGCGCCGGTGCCGCCGTCTTCGCCCGCGTCGGGGCGCTTATCGAAGACTTCGTCGATCAGACCGAAGGCCTTGGCTTCGTCCGCTTCGAGGAACTTATCGCGGTCCATCGCCTTCTCGATCTCCTCGATCGTCTGGCCGGTGTATTTCGAATAAAGCTCGTTGAGGCGCTGGCGCATGCGGAGGATCTCGCGCGCCTGGATTTCGATGTCCGCGGCCATGCCCTGGGCGCCGCCTGACGGCTGGTGGACCATGATGCGGCTGTTGGTAAGCGCGACGCGCATGCCCGGCTCTCCGGCGGCGAGAAGGAAGCTGCCCATCGACGCGGCCTGTCCAATGCAGACGGTCGAAATCTTCGGCCGGATGTATTGCATCGTGTCGTGGATCGCGAGGCCGGCCGTCACCACGCCGCCCGGCGAATTGATGTACATGAAGATGTCCTTCTTCGGGTTCTCGGACTCAAGGAAGAGCAACTGGGCGGTGACGAGGGAGGCCATGTGGTCCTCGATGGCGCCCGTGATGAACACGATCCGTTCGCGCAGCAGCCGCGAGTAGATGTCGAAGCTGCGCTCGCCCCGGTTGGACTGTTCGATGACGATTGGAACGAGCTGCGAAACGATGTCCTGATGATCAATCACGGGAAACGGATCCTCTTGAAGTGGTCCAACCTACATCGGCGCGAAATCCGAAAGGTTCAAGGAGCAGCGGTGTGGCTATCCCCAAAGAAGAAGGGCGGCCCGGCACTAAGCCGAACCGCCCCTTCCCCCTGTTAAACGCTGAGCTTAGAGCTTCACGCCAGCGCGAATGTAATAGAACCGGCCCGGGACGTCGTAGGTCGTCGGGTCAAAGTTGTTGAGGTCGCAGCTGACGCAACCCGGTGCGCGGGTGTTGAGGAGATTGTTCGCACCAACAGCGAAATTGAACTGCTTGGAAGCCCATTCCGGAGCCCAACGCAGCTGGATGTCGGCGTAGAACTTCGAGCCCATCACATTGCCGCCCGACAGCTCTGATTCGTGGAGCTTCGAGACGTAGCGACCGGTCAGGCTGGCGCCGAAATTAGCCAGGTCCCAATCGAGCACGCCGATCGATTTCCACTTCGGGAAGCCCTGCGCCGGGCTGCCGACTTCCGTGCCTTCACGGCTGATGACCTGGACGCCGCCGGTGATCGGAATGAGCAGGTCGTAGTTCTTCAGGAACGTGTTGTTCCAGGTCACGCCGAACTTGCCCATGCGAGTCTTCGGGCCGCGATATGCCAGGTTGGCGTCGATGCCCTTGGTACGAATTCCGGCGATGTTACCGAGCACGCCCTGAATCTGCGTCAGGTTACCGTTGACGCGGGTCACGAGCGCACACGAGCCCGGATCATTGTTCGCGACGCAATTGGTCAGCGTGAAAGCGGCGTCGACCGGCTGGATCGCACCCTTCAGCCTGATGTTGTAATGATTGACCTCGAACGACAGGCCCGGAATGAACGACGGGCTATAGACGCCGCCGAATACCCAGCTCTTCGAAGTTTCAGGCTTCAGGTTCTCGTTGCCACCAACCAGGACCGAGATCTGCGGGCTGGTCTGGGTTACCTGACCGCCGGCCGCGACACCCGCGGCGATGCAGTTCGCCTTGATGGTCGGATTGTTGCCGAAGTTCTGCGCCGCAGTGCTGTCGCTCGAGCAGGGATCGCTGATCGTCTGGTCGAAGCGCGAGGCTGAACCGAACAATTCTCCGATCGACGGCGCACGGAAGCCCTCGGCGTACGAACCACGGAAGCGAAGATCCTTGATCGGCTTCCAGTTGACCTGGGCCTTCTTGGTCGTGTGCGAGAACTTGCCGCCCGAGTCCGTATCGTACTTCGAGTAACGGACCGCGCCATTGAGCTCGAGAAGTTCGATACCGGTAATGCCTTTCAGGATCGGGGCATTAAGCTCGGCATAAGCTTCCTTGACGTTGTAGCCGCCGCTCGTCGGCAAGGCAGGAATATCGGAGCTGAAGCCTGCTTGCACGACCGCATCGGGACTGAAGCTGCCGGTCAGATCCCGTGACTCAACACCCGCGGCCACGCCGAGCGGACCACCCGGAAGCTCGAACAGCTCGCCGGAGATGTTGGCCGAGATGTCCCACATGTCCTGCTTGCTGCTGTCGTTCTGGATGAAGGTCACATAATCGATCATGTCCTGGGTGATCGTGCCTTCGCCGCCAAAGATGTTGAACGGCACGCAGCCCGCTGCGTCCGGACCGCCCGGGCCTGCAGCGCCCGCCAGACAGGTGTCGAGCGGCCCGAGAGCAATGCCGAGCTTCTTCGCGTTGATGTTGCCGAGCATGCGCTGCTTGGCCTGGTTGTGGCCGTAGACGCCATTGACGTCCCAGTACCAATCACGGCCGGCGACACCGAAATTACCATCGAGCGTCGCGACGATGTAGCTGGTGTCGACCTTCTGCGAGAAGCGGCGCGGGCCGCCCTCGGTGAAGCGGCGCAACACGTAGAGCATGTTGCTGGAGTCGAGCGTCACGCCGAACGGATTGTAGGGGTTCGTGACGTCGACACCTAAGCTGTCGAGGACCGGCGTACATCCACACGCTTGGCCAATACCGAAGGGCAGTGGAGCTGCCTGGTTCTTTGACTTGCGCTCGTTCCACAGGCCCTTGACCGAGAAGTTCATGTTGTCGGCCAACTCGTAGTGGACATTGGCGAACAGGCCGTACCGGTCCAGCGGGATCTGGAAGTAGTTGTAAGGCGCGAAGTTGAAGCGGTCTGGGGTCCCAAAATCATGGAAATCCGAGCCCGCGCCCGTTGGGTTGAGCGGATCGTATACAGGAACGCCGGGAACCGGACCGTTCAACGTCAGATCGAGGAACGGATTAGTCGGCTGAACAATCGGATTACAGGTGTCCGGATCGGTGCAGCCCTCGTCCTCTGGAAGAGACGGATTTTGCAGGACGCCGAAGCGGCCCATGACCGGCACGCCGGAGCAACCACCGTCGGCGCAAGAACTGCCGTAAGGTGCTGGCCAGCGCGAAATCGCCCGGTCGCCCGAGCTCACCGCACCCTGCTTCACCAAATTGCCGCCGACGACCACCGACAGGCGGTGTCCGTCTCCGTTGCCCCAGCTGACTTCGTAATCCTGGGACTTGCCGTCGCCCTGCTGGTACTGACCGTATTGAGCGCTCAGGTTCAGGCCGCGTTGGTGCTGCTTGGTGATGATGTTGACGACGCCGGCAATCGCGTCCGAGCCGTAGATGGCGGACGCACCGTCCTGAAGCACTTCAACGCGCTCGATCATGGCCTGCGGGATGGTGTTGAGGTCAACCGACCCAGGAACACCGGAAGCCGACGCTCCATTCACGTAACGAAGGCTGTCGACAAGCACCAAGGTGCGGCGCGAACCGAGGTAGCGCAGGTCGATTTCGGCCGAGCCGGCGCCGACGCCGCCGCCGTCAGGCGGGTTGCCGAGGTTACCTGAGTTGTTGAACTTGCCGTTGAGGCCGCCGCCCGAGCTCGGAAGGCGTTGCAGAACATCGTTGATCGAACTCAAGCCCGTCTTGGCGATGTCCTGCTGGTCGACGAACACGCGCGGAGCATCGAGGTCCAGCGGGTTACGGCGAATGCGCGAGCCAGTGATGACGATCTCCGCGCCGTTACCAGCGCTCGTTGCTTGGGCGGCAGGAGTAGCTGCTGCATCCGGTGGCGGAAGCGTACTTTGCGCCTGTGCAGCGGTTCCTCCGCCGATCAGCGCCGCAAACGCCACGCCCGCACGAAGTGCCGAATTCTTCCGGACCATCTGTAATCCCCCTTGTTGCCCACCCGCAGGAAGCGGGTCTTCAACAACCGTAACCTAGCCGCTTGGGGGGGAGGAAGCCGCTTCTGTCACTGAAGCGACACAATTCACGCCAAGTGTAGCATTCTAGTCACTCACCTCCCGGGGCGGGAAACGACAGGTAAGCAAGCCTCCGGACCTCTCGGCGGCCCCTCGTAACGGTGTCGAGAATCAACCCGGTGAAGAAGCAAAGCACTGCAATCACGGTCATTCCCGTGACGAGGATCGCGGTTGGGAAGCGCGGAACGAGGCCTGTGTTGAGGTAGGTGATGACCAGCGGGATGGCGAGGACGAGGGCCAGCGCCAGCAGGAAGGCTCCTATCATTCCGTAAAAGAGCGTTGGCCTTTCGACGCGATACAGGACGAGAATCGTCTTCAGGATTCGCCAGCCGTCCCGGTAGGTCGAGAGCTTGGATTCGGATCCCTCGGGCCGGGCAGCGTAGGCCGTCTCTACCTCCCCGACCGGCATCCGAAGCTCGAGCGCATGGACGCTGATCTCGGTCTCGATCTCAAACCCGGCCGAGAGAACCGGGAAGCTTTTCACGAACCGGCGCGAAAAGACCCGATAGCCCGAGAAGATATCGGTGAAGCTGCGTCCGAATAGGCCGGAGAGGATTCCGGTGAAGAGCCTGTTCCCCAGGACATGCCCGCCGCGATAGGCGTCCTTTTCCTCATGCTTGCGGGTGCCGACGATCATGTCGAGCTGCTCGGCGAGAAGAAGGTCGACCATCGCCGGCGCGGCCTTGGGATCGTAAGTCAGGTCGCCGTCGGCCATGAGGTAGATGTCGGCGTCGACGTCGGCGAACATGCGGCGGACGACGTTCCCTTTGCCCTGTTGTCGCTCCGTCCGGACCACTGCACCGGCCTTCGCGGCGACCTCGCTCGTCTGGTCGCGGCTGTTATTGTCGTAAACGTAGACAGTCGCGCCCGGCAGCGCCTTCTTGAACCCGGCGACGGTGGCGGCGATCGCGGCTTCCTCGTTGTAGCAAGGCAGGAGCACGGCGATGCGCGGCTGCATAGGCGAACTGCTCAACTAAACCCCCAGGTCTGACGCGTCAGGCTATAGCCGAAGCCGTCCGAACCGCTAGTCCAGCCTGGACGTGGTCACGTGCAGCAGCCGCAAATCCGGCGACACGCCCGTCAGCCGCCATGCGTGCCCCGGCGGGATCACGAACGCATCCAATGGGCCGAGTTCGTGCATGCCGCGGTAATCGAGCACGGCCGAGCCATCGAGAATGAAGCCGAACACCAGCTCTCCGTGCTGGCCGCCAAAGGTGAGCGCTTCGCGGTTGCGCGGCCGCAGCGTCCGCACATCAGCGAGCCCGCTCGTGGCCACCTCAACTTCCGTCTCCTGTGCTTCACCGCCGTTGGTCGGCACCCAAGGGGTTTCGGCCGCGACGTGGTGAAGGAACCGCTGGCCTCCATAGATACGTCCAGGATTGCTTCCGTTCGGAAGCTCCAGCTCATGGTCCGCGTAGGTCGCGTGCACCGCCGGCGCGGTAATCTCGACCACCTCCAGCCCTGGGGAACTTTCGAGCACTCGGTGACGGATCCCAGGCGGTTGGATAACCAGATCGCCTTCGCGCATCGTGAACGGCTCGCCGCCATCCTGGTAGACAACGCGGACCCACCCTCGCCGAACGTAGATCATCTGAAGAGCGATGCGATGATAATGAACCCAGTCCGAGACGGGGCCGCCTTCGGGTATGGAGATGTGCGACGCGATATAGCGCCCGCCAAGGCGGCTCGGAATCAGGTCGCGGTAGAGCATCCCCGCCCTACCCTGCGCCGGAGACGCGCCCGACCGAGTGACCAGGAACTGAGCTTCGAAAGGCGCCAGCCGATCTGACGGCGCAGCGGCATCGGGACGAGTGGTGACCCGGACGGCTTCAGCATCCCTGCTCAGCAGCGCCGTATGAGGGTCGTCGGCCGGATAGATGACGTCTAGCCGAAAGCCCTCGGCGCGCAGGCCGTCGATCGCCCCGTTCAGGTCGGAGCAGACGATCTCGCGCGCGGCGGTGTCCAGCTAGGCCTTCTTTGCCGGCTTCTTCGCGGCTGACTTCTTTGCGGCTGCCTTGGCTTCCGAAGCCTTGGCGGGCGCAGCGTCCTTCACCGGTTTGGCTGGCTTGGCTTCAACCTTCTCGACCGGACCCTTGGCCGGCCCCTCGACTTCGCTCGGGAAAGGCTTTTCGGCCTTGGCAGCGGCCTTCTTGGCGGTCGCCTTCTTCGGCTTGTGATCGTGACCGTGATCGTGGCCGCAACCCGGACCGTGGACATGACCTTCCTCGCTCTCGAGATCGGCTTCGAGCTGCTCGCGCGTTGCGCTGCGGTCGCTGATGTCCGCCTTCGAGAAAAGGAAGTCGACGACCTTGTCCTCGTAGAGCGGCGCGCGAATCTGTGCCGCGAACATCGGCTCCTGCTGGACCAGCTGGAGGAAGCGCTCGCGATCCTGGCCCTGATACTGGCCAGCGGCCTGCGCAATCAGAGTCCGCATTTCCTGGTCGCTGACCTCGACGTTATTCGCGGCACCGATTTCCGACAGAAGCAGGCCAAGGCGCACACGGCGCTCGGCGATCTTGCGATACTCGCTGGAATCCTTCTCGACTTCCGCAAGCGCCGCCTTCGGGTCTTCCTCATGGCTCGCCTCATGGCGAAGCTGGTTCATGATGTTGTCGAACTCGGCCTGAAGCATCGATTCCGGCACCGGGAAGTCGTGCCGCTCCGCGAGCTGATCGAGCAGCTGGCGCTTCATGTGCGTGCGCGTGAGCCCGTTGAGCTCCTGCTGCTGCTGGTCCCGGATCAGCCCCTTGAGCTGGTCAAGGTTCTGGAGGCCGAGGGCCTTGGCGAATTCCTCGTCAACCTTGGTCTCGCCCGAGGTCTTCACGTCCGTCACCTTGACCGCGAACACGGCGGGCTTCCCCTTGACCTTTTCGGACGGATATTCGTCGGGGAAGGTCACCTTCACGTCGCGCTCGTCACCGATCTTGGCGCCGACCAGCTGGTCTTCGAAGCCAGGGATGAGCTGGCCCGATCCGATTTCGACCGCCATGCCCTCACCCTTGCCGCCTTCGAAGAGTTCGCCGTCGACCTTGCCCTCGAAATCGATGGTGACGAGGTCGCCGGTCGCGGCCTTGTGACCCTTTTTGGTGTCGACCCAGTTCTTGGCGTTGCTCGCGAGCTGCTTGATCTGCTCATCGACCGCGCCCTCGTCGGTGTCGACCGTCAGGCGCTCGAGCGTCAGGCCGTCGATCTTCGCTTCGGGAATGTCCGGCAGCGCCTCGACGCTGACGCGAACTTCGGCGTCCTTGCCCGGCTCATACTTCTCGTCGAGTTCAACCTGAGGCTGGAGCGCCGGGCGAACCTTGTTGTCGTCGAGCAGTTGCTGGACGCCTTCCTGCACCGCACCCTGGAGCGCGTCGCGCTGGATCGCGTCGCCGTGCATCTTCTTGATGAGGTTCGGCGGAACCTTTCCCGGACGGAAGCCCGGCATCCGCACCTGCGGGGCAATGCGCTTCACTTCCTGGTCGACCCGGGCCTCGATGTCCTTGGCCGGAATGGTCAGCATGAAGGCGCGCTTCAGGCCCTCGTTCTCAGTCTCGACGGTCTTGATGGTCACTTCTCAAAACTTCCCAATAATTTGCCACGCGTGGTCGCTTGCCTCCCCGGACAAGCTGCACGGCTGCGTGGTGCGCGCGAAGGGACTCGAACCCCCACATCTTGCGATACTGGAACCTAAATCCAGCGCGTCTACCAATTCCGCCACGCGCGCGCGGCCCAAGGAGGAGCGGCCTATAGCAAGGATGCCGCCATGGGCAACCCGCGAGCACGAGGTTCGTTGGACTGGGCAAAGGAGAAACCCAGTGCAGACGCTTCCTCCCGAAATGCCGCCCGAGCCGAGCCAGCCGGGCCAGCCGACCGAACCGCCACCCGAAACTCCCCCGCAGGGGCCGGATATCGACGTTCCCGCGCCGCCGTCCCCCGGAACCGACCCTTCCCCGGGGCCGATCTCGCCGGTCGGCTAGCGCCTGCCTCGTTCGGTGCCCACAGCCTGAGAAACGGGGCACTGAGCGACTTCAGGCCGGCAATGGCCGTCGATCCGGCCGAAGTCGGTCGAGAGGCCCAGGATTGCGGCGGCAGTCGGCATTATGTCCGCAGTTTCCATATGAGCTTCAGGCTGGCTCGACGGTTCACCAGCTCGCCAAAACAGGATTGGCACTCGTCGGTCATAATCCCAGGGACTTCCGTGGGTCGCGACGAAGCCTGCATGCGGCTCAGCAATTGGCATTACGTGCGGCTTTAGCATCACGACGATGTCACCGGACCGCTCGCGATCATACGACGCGCGAGCGCGCTCGATCAGTGACCATTTTACGGGATCGCCGGCCGGCATCGCCGTCGCTTCGATCTGCTGGCGCGAAAAGGCCGCCTGAACTTGCGGATGCGCGCGATAGATGGCGAGCGCTTCACTCAAGGCGCGAGCGCGCTCACCGCCTTTCAGCGCCTCATCAATGTAGACGTCGCCCGATACGTCGCCGAGGAGCACCGGTCCCTGCACGCCGAGCTTGGCGGCAATCGTCTTGCCAACATTCGTGGCAGTCAGGTTCTTGTCGACTCGAACGGCATCCTTGACACCCTTTGCCTGAAGCCGCTCGGGGATATCGAGCCCGCCGTGGTCGGCGCTCAGGATCACAGCGTAATCGACGCCCGTGCTGTCCATGAAACGGAAGAAATCGCCAAGGCTGCGGTCGAGCGATAGCAGCTGCAGGCACATTTCCTGTCCACCAGGGCCGAGGCCATGGCCGATATAATCGGTGGCTGACAGGCTGATCGAGAGGAGGTCGGGAGCCTGGCCTGAGCCCAAGCGCATATCCTGAACCAGCGCACCCGCTAGCGCGAGGACGGCACCATCGAACTGGGGTGAAGCGCGGAAGGCATTCACGTCTCCGGCCGCTCGAGCGAAGACGCCGTTCCCGACGACCATCCCGCCGGGAAGTGTGTAGGGCGTTGCCTTCGTCGCACAATATGGATCGGGCACCAGCGGTGGCGGGGGCGTGGCGATGGCAGCAACGACGGCCGCGTTAGCTCGATCAACCGCTGGCGGAGGCAAGGCCCCCAAATCGGTCGCGAACTTCTTGCCGTCCCAATACCAGCGCGCGTCGGGGTTATGGCCGCCCATCATGATGGCGGCGCGGTCCTTGCCCGAAACGGCGACGTTGCGGGACGTCGGCCATTGCCGCTTCATGAACTCCCCGAGTGTCGGGACGCGGAGATGAAGCTGCGACGCTTTATAGGTGATCGAGGACGTTCCCGGCGCGCTTTCGTCCTCGGCGCAGTAGATCGTCTTGTCGGACCGCGAGAGGTTCTGGTTCACCCAGCTGTTGGCGACGATGCCGGTCGTCGCGGGACGGTCGCCGGTCAGGAGCGTCGAATGACCCGGACATGTTTCAGTCGCGGCGTGGCTCTGGTAGCCATTGTGGAACACGGTCCCAGTCGCAAGCCGCGCGAGGCCGGCGGTGAACTGCGGGCGGTATTTGTCGAAAAGGTCGGCCGAGAATTGGTCGACCGAGATAACGATCAGCAGCCTGGGCGGATTTGAGCGGGGCGGTTCCGCTGGTGCCTGAGCACAGGCCATTGCGGGCAAGAGACAAGCCGCAATCGCGGCGAACAACTTCAAACGCATGTGCGGGCCTCTTCCTTGCTCGAATCTTCGACGAGCGCCTAGCACGTCCGAAGGATGACGGAAGAGAGCCCGCGCGCTGAGCTTGATTAGTGCGCCGCAGATACCTCGCCAGGGTCGACGATCTTGTCGCGATCGTATGACAAAACTCCCGGAATGGCCGTCAACCGGTCGACCTGAACCCCGTAATAGTTAGGCACGGGACCCGCCCGCTTGAACACCGCCGGCACGGTCTTGAACGAAGAAAGACGAGGGTCCAGCGGCATAGAACTGTTGGCCGGAGTCAAACGCATCATAGTGATCGCGCCACTGCGGAGCCCCTCGACTTCCTCCGGTTTCGCCTTGTTGAGCAGGTTTGGATAAATGAGAACGTCTGTCCCATTCACCTGGACCGACCCGACGTCGGTGATTTCACCAGCATTGGCGTCGAAGGCCACGGTTCCCATGCAAACGCACATACCAGTGGCCCCGCCGTTGGGATTGATGAGCAGCGAGCCGTAAAGGACGTAGCGGCCCGGCCAGACTCGCTGGAGATAAGTCGAGGTGCCTCCGCTGTCCTTCGCAAATCGAAACAGCGGCCCGAAACCCAGCATATTTTCCTCGTCGATCGTCGAAAAATCGAGGTTGTCATCAGTCGGCTCGATCGGCTCCTCAGGAGCGGAACCGCCAACGGTCCCTTTTGTCTGGTTCCAGGTCGCGATCTCCTGCTGCCACTGGGCGTGCTTGTTCACCCACTTGGTATGGGCTTTCTGCAGCGCCTGCCAACGGCGTCCGCGATAGTCCTCAATCTCGGGCGGCGTTGCGAGCCGGAACAGGTTGATAGCTGCGGGGGCGGGACTTCGCAGCAGGATGTAGGCGCCATTTGGGTCGAGTTGAACAGCCGGTGTGTCCTTGACCGGTTGAAGCAGTTTCTTTTCGGCCTTGGTCGGACCGACTGATGCGATTGCGAAAGCGAGCAACAGGCTCATCGTCCCAAAACCTTTCCGACCGGATCCACCAAAGAAGCGGCTTTCGCCTGCTGAGCGAGCATGAGCTGCCGCTTGTCTTCGTCGACGTGGTGCAAGCCTTCCTCGAAATTGAAACTCTGCCAGACATCCTTGTTCAGGCCGTAACGATCATAGCCCTTGTAATTCATGCAGCGGCGCATGTTGCTTCGCCGTGCCTTGCGAACCTCGGCCGAGCCGAAGATCGCGGAGACGAGCAGATTGCCCAATGCTCCGCCAAGCGCGCCGGCCATCGTGCCCGCATATGGGTAAGGCGTCTCCTGGTAGCCGAAGGGACTCGCCAAACCGCGGGCGTATCCATCGCATTCGCGAATGTCTGCAAGAGCCTCGCCGAAAGTCGTGCCGGAGCGGTGGAAGTAGAAATATTTGTCGAAGTCGGCTTCGTCGGCCGCCGTCGTTTGTCCCCGCAGATCCGGTAAATTGATTGTGATCGGATCCGGTACCGGCAGTTTGGCTGGCGGAACGGGTACGGCGTACGCAGATTGAGCGCACGCGACCATCGCAGCCCAAGCGGCTGCCACAAGCATCTTCCTGTACATAACCCCCCGGTTAAGATCGACGATTCGACCTTCTGACCCTGCCCGACCTCCAAAGGTCAGACAAGAGGCTAACCGTCGAGCTTCGCCCGCAGCCGCTCGTTGACGACGCCGGGATTGGCCTTGCCGGCCATCGCCTTCATCGTCTGGCCGACGAAGAAGCCGAACAGCTGCTGTTTGCCCGACTTGTACTCGGCGACCTTGTCGGCGTTGGCGGCGAGGATCTTGTCGATCTCGGCATCGATCGCGCCCGTGTCACTGGTCTGCTTGAGGCCGCGGCTTTCGACGATCTGGCCGGCGCCCTCGCCGGTCTCGAGCATGATCTCGAACACCTGCTTGGCAATGGTGCCGCTGATCGTCCCGTCGGCGACGAGCTTCAGGAGCTCGGCTGCCTGTGCCGGCGAAACCGGGCAGTCCTCGATGCCCTTGCCGAGGCGGTTGAGCGCGCCGAACAGCTCGGCGACGACCCAGTTGGCACCCTGTTTGGCTTCGGCACCTGCATCGAGAAGGCCGTCGAACCAGCGCGCAGTCTCGACTTCGGCGGTCAAAACGCTGGCATTGTAGGGCGTTATCCCGAGGTCTTCGTACCGCTTGCGCTTTGCGTCGGGGAGCTCGGGCAGCGACGACTTGCACTCCGCAAGGAACGCTTCGTCAAGCTCCAGCGGAAGCAGGTCGGGGTCGGGGAAGTAGCGGTAATCATGCGCGTCTTCCTTCGAGCGAAGCGAGCGGGTCACGTTCTTGTCCGGATCGTAGAGCCGCGTTTCCTGGGCGACCTGCCCGCCCTCTTCCAGAAGCTCGACCTGGCGCCGGGCCTCATGTTCGACGACGGCCATGACGAAGCGGACGCTGTTGACGTTCTTCGTCTCGGTCCGCGTGCCAAATTCGTCCCCGGGCTTGCGCACGCTGACGTTGACATCGGCCCGCATCGAGCCTTCGTCCATATTGCCGTCGCACGAGCCGACGTAGCGCAGGATCGCCCGCAGCTTCTTCAGGTAAGCTCCTGCTTCCGCTGGCGAACGCATGTCGGGCCGCGACACGATCTCCATCAGTGCGACGCCGCTGCGGTTGAGGTCGACGTAGCTCATGGTCGGGTGCTGGTCGTGCATCAGCTTGCCCGCGTCCTGCTCGACATGGATGCGCTCGATGCCGATGCGCTTGGCGGTCGCTTCATCCTTCTCGTCGATCAGGATCTCGACTTCCCCCTCCCCGACGAGCGGATGATAGAGCTGTGATATCTGATAGCCCTGCGGAAGGTCGGCGTAGAAGTAATTCTTCCGGTCGAAGCGCGACCATTTGTTGATCTGCGCGTCGAGCGCCATGCCGGTGCGGACCGCCTGGCGGATGCACTCCTTGTTGGGGACCGGGAGCATGCCGGGCATCGCCGCGTCGACGAGGCTTACCTGCGTGTTCGGCTCGGCGCCAAACGCCGTCGCCGCGCCGGAGAAGAGCTTGGCCTTGCTGGCGGTGATCTGGGCGTGGACCTCCAGGCCGATCACGACCTCCCACTCGCCGGTTTCGCCCTTGATGCGATAAGGTGCTGCTGCGTCAGCCATGATTACCACCACTTCTCCGGCTTGGCCGTGAAGCCGGCGCGTTCTTCGATCGCGAGGCCGGCATTGAGCACGGTCTGTTCGTCGAGTTCATTGCCGATCAGGTGAAGCCCTAGGGGAAGCCCCTGCCCGTCCAGCCCGCCCGGGACGCTCATAGCCGGAAGGCCAGCGAGGCTCGCCGGGACCGCGAAGACGTCGTTGAGGTACATCGCCAGCGGGTCGGTCGTCTCCCCGATACCGAACGCGGCAGACGGCGCAGTCGGTGTGAGGATGACGTCGCACTGCTCGAACGCCTTGCGGAAGTCGTCCTTGATCAGGGCGCGCACGCGCTGCGCCTTGGTGAAGTAGGCGTCGTAGAAGCCGGCCGACAGCACATAGGTGCCGATCATGATCCGGCGCTTCACCTCGGCGCCGAAGCCGTCCGCGCGGGTCGTCGCATACATCGCGTCGAGGTTGCCGCCTTCGGGCACGTCCCGAAGCCCGTAGCGAACGCCGTCGTAGCGGGCGAGGTTCGACGAGGCTTCCGCGGGAGCGATGATGTAGTAAGTCGGGAGGGCGTATTTCGTGTGCGGGAGGCTGATCTCGACCGGCGTCGCGCCCGCGTCCTTCAGCCATTCGATGCCCTGATCCCACAGCGCGTTGATCTCGGCGGGGACGCTGTCGATCCGATATTCTTTCGGAATGCCGACGCGCTTACCCTTGAGATCGCTCGACAAGTTCGCTTCCCACTGCGGGACCGCAAGGTCTAGCGAGGTCGAATCCTTCGGGTCGAAGCCCGCCATCGCCTCTAGCAGAATCGCGCAGTCGCGGACGGTCTTCGCCATCGGCCCAGCCTGGTCCAGCGAGCTGGCGAACGAGACGATGCCCCAGCGAGAGCAGCGGCCGTAGGTCGGCTTGATCCCGCAGATGCCGGTGAATGCGGCCGGCTGCCGGATCGAGCCGCCGGTGTCCGTTCCCGTCACCCCTGGCGCGATCCCAGCTGCAACCGCTGCCGCCGACCCGCCCGAGCTTCCGCCTGGTGTGAGGCCGACGTTGCTGCCCTTCCTCCGCCAAGGCGAGAGAACTGGTCCGTAAGTGCTTGTCTCATTTGACGAACCCATTGCGAATTCGTCCATGTTGAGCTTACCGAGCATTCCCGCGCCGGCCTTGCGGAGGTTGGCGGTGACGGTGCTTTCGTACGTCGGCTGGAAACCCTGCAGGATGTGGCTGCCCGCAGTCGTATCGACGCCGACCGTCGCAAACAGGTCCTTGATGCCGAGCGGGATGCCCGACAGGGGCTGCAAATTGCCGCCTTCTCGCGCCTGATCGGCGGCATCGGCCGCTGCCAAGGCGATGTCCGGCGTTTCGACCGTATAGGCGTTGAGCGCCTTCGAAGCGGCTACCGCGGCGTTATAGCTCTCGGCGATCTCGCGCGCGGAAAAGTCGCCGCCGCGGAAACCGTCGCGAAGCCCGGCGATCGTCAGGCTGGTGAGGTCGGTCACTCGATCACCTTCGGCACAGCGAAGAAGCCGTGCTGGGCTTCGGGCGCGTTGGCGAGCACCTCGTCGCGGATGTCGCCGTCGGTGATGACGTCCTCGCGGAGGCGGAGTTTCTGGTCGACGACCGTAGCGAGCGGCTCGACGCCATCGGTGTCGACCTCGCCGAGCTGTTCGACCCAGCCGAGGATATTGTTGAGCTCGGGCGCAAGCCGCTCGATCTCCTCATCGCTCATCGCGATTCGGGCGAGCTTGGCGATGTGCCGTACCTGTTCGTTGGAGACTGACATTTCGGGTGGCGCGATAGCGGCGGCGCCTATGAGCGGCAAGCCGCGCTAGAATCAGCAAGCTCGGCGTGGAAAACGGCGAGTTAAGACAAGGCGTTTCCGCTATTGCGCGTGATGGCTGAAGAACGATGCCAATAATTGCGGTTAGCGCGCTGCTTACCAATTCGCGTTTTGCGAGAGGAAATTGGGCCAAAAAGCACGGTCATGGCTGACGAACAGGGTTAAATTCCGGCGAACCCGATAATTTCAACCTGTTTTGAAACCCTGAGCGCATCCTCACGGACCTCAATTCCAGACAAAGTGGGGATTATACAAATGCGTTTGACTGTTGGCCTTGCGGCGCTCGCCGCCACCCTCGTTGCGGCTACTCCGGCGTTTGCTCAGCTGGCATCGGCGACCGCTCAGGCGAAAGGGGTCGTCCTCCTTCCGCTCACGCTCACGAAGACGTCGGACCTGGACTTCGGCACGGTCGTTGCCAGCCCGTCGCTCGCCGGCACCGTGGTGATCGATTCGACGACTGGCGCGCGCACCGTCAGCGGCGGCGTCACCGGCGTTCCGAGCCTTCCCGGCGGCCGCGCGGTCTTCCAGGGCGCCGGTTCGGCGACCCAGCAGGTTGACCTGACTCTGGTCCCGCCGACGGTCCTCAACAGCGGATCGAACACGATCAATGTCAACAGCATGACGTTCAACGGCGGCGGCACTGCCAAGACCGTGACGATCGACAATACGGGCGCCTTCTCGGTCGGCGTGGGCGGCAACTTCGCCATCGCCGCCAACCAGGCGAACGGCGTCTACACCGCGAATTTCGACGTTACCGCCAACTACAAATAACCCACTTGGTGTTGGCGGATTGGGGCGGTTGCCAGGCTTAGGCCCGGCGGCCGCCCTTTTCTTTGCACGTTACTTGCCGGGTACTTTGTCGACTACGCGACTCGCGAGGTGAGTCGAGCATTTCCAGTGGCTTAGTTCGATTCCGAAACTGATGATCCCTTGAATAAATCGCAGAAATCTAAGGATTCTGCGAGCTTAACCGAACTGACTTTAACTGCTAGTAAACCCTACTTCGGCTCCGTGAGTCGGATGGGGACGCTCCGAGCAATGCTGAAACCGCACGATCGTTCTCGTGCGGTGCGTAGGGGAGCGAGCAATCATGGCAGGTGAGCAATTCCTTGGCGGTGATATCACCGGCGACGGCGTCAACGATGTCGATATCACGAACGCTGGCGATTTCACGATTATCAACGGCGTGCAGTTCACGGACGCGGTTCGCATCGGGTCGGGAACGGGCGGATACAACACCTTCCTCGCCATTTCGAACAACAGCGGCGTCGAAGCCGGGTTCAACAGCGATGATACGCCTCCGATCGACGCGACTAACAAGGATATCGACCAGGCGAAGACCCACACGGTCTTGCTGTCGAGCCTCGTCGTCAAAACGATCGGCGGGGTCGATTATTATGAGATCCGAGTCGACCTCAACGAGGCGAACTCGGACCCGAACGCCCAGATCTCACTTGACCAGTTCAAGGTCTATACGTCGACCAATGGGGGGATCGAGAGCACGACCTCCCTCTTCAGCACGGGTACGCTCAAGTATGACATGGACGCGGGTGGAAATAAGTCCATTCTGCTGAGCGATGCCGGTTCGACGGGAAGCGGCACCGACGATTATTCCATTCTCATCCCGACATCGCTGTTCGCGGGCCAGGATCCGACGACGACGTACATGTACGTCTACGCGCAATTGGGTGCGGCAGGCACCGATTGGACCGCAACGTCGACCTTTGAGGAATTCAACCTCGAAAACGGCGTCGCCCTGACCGGCGTCAAATTCAACGACATCAATGGGAACGGCGTTCGCGATACCGGTGAAGACGGAGTGGCGGGCGTTACGATCTACATCGACGCCAACAAGAACGGCTCATACGATGTCGGCGAACGTACCACCGTCACTGACGCGAACGGCAATTACACCTTCTTCGGGGTTCCGCTGAACCAGACCGTCTGGATCGACGAAGTCACCCCGGCAGGCGCAACCCAGACCACTGGCGACCACGAAACGGTGGTCATCGCCTCTAATGCAACAGGAACGATCACGGTCGACCCGATCGGCAATCATTATCCGGTTCCCAGCATCAACATCGACAAGACGGCGGCACTGCATGACAACAGTGACTGTGCCGATACTGTCGGCGAACTGGTCGACTATACAGTCACCGTCACCAACAATGGCGAGCTCGCACTTGAGCATGTGGTGGTCACGGACTCGCTCGAGGGCGGCGCGGCACGCACACTGACGGTCACCGGCGACACCAACGCCAACGGCATCGTCGACGGCAACGAAGTGTGGCTGTCCGGCGATACCGGCAATGACGGCATCCTGAGCGTCGGTGAGGTCTGGACGCTGAAATATGTCCACGCGGTCACGCAGGCTGACATCGACAGCAATGGCGGCGACAACGACGGGACGCTCGACAACGTCGCAACGGTGACGTCCGATCCAACGGGGTCCAGCACAACCAATGTTACCGACAGCGACGATGCCACCGTCGATGTCTGCCAGAATCCAGCGCTGACGATCGACAAGACCGCAGCGCTGCATGACGACAGCGACTGCGCGGACACCGTGGGCGAGCTGGTCGACTACACGGTGGTGCTCACCAACAGCGGCAATGTCTCGCTCGAAAACGTGGTGGTCACGGACTCACTCGAGGGCGGCGCGGCGCGCACGCTGACGGTCACTGGTGACACCAATGCCAACGGCATTGTCGACGGCAACGAAGTCTGGCTGTCCGGTGATACTGGCAATGACGGCATCCTGAGCGTCGGTGAAGAGTGGACTCTGAAGTATGTCCATGCCGTCACCCAATCCGATATCGACAGTAATGGCGGCGATAACGACGGAACGCTCGACAACATTGCTACCGCCAATGCCGATGCGGTCACGTCGGGCGAAGCGGCTCCGACGGTCAGCGACGACGCTTCTGTCGACGTTTGCCAGAACCCGGCGCTGACGATCGACAAGACCGCAGCACTACATGACGACAGCGATTGCGCCGACACGGTCGGTGAGCTCGTCGATTATACGGTGGTGCTCACCAACAGCGGCAATGTCTCGCTAGAGAACGTGGTGGTCACGGACTCGCTCGAGGGCGGCGCCGCGCGCACACTGACGGTCACCGGTGACACCAACGCCAACGGGATCGTCGAC
>Ga0070665_100000823_pt1 | contig 40526 bp, 43 predicted proteins | sample KBSS13metaG_FD_65862 | JGI IMG/M metagenome (GOLD analysis project Ga0070665, IMG submission 65862) | Switchgrass rhizosphere microbial communities from Kellogg Biological Station, Michigan, USA - KBS S1-3 metaG | ecosystem: Host-associated > Plants > Roots > Rhizosphere > Soil ...
GTCGCAATGATTTTCGTCGACATCATCGGCTCGACGCAGCTGGTGACGGGCCGGCCGGCGACCGAAGTAGTCGACCTGCTGAACCGGTTCTTCGCCGTAATCGTCGAGGAAGTCGACCGCCACCACGGCTTTGTGAACAAGTTCGAGGGCGATGCGGCGTTGGCTGTCTTCGGCGCTCCGAACCATCTGGACAATCCTGAAGACGAGGCGCTCGCGGCCAGTCGCGCCATCGCGCGCCGGATCCGCGACGAGGTGCCCGACTTCGAAGCCGGCATCGGAGTTGCCTCGGGCGAGGCCGTCGCCGGAAACGTCGGCGCCAAAGAACGTTTCGAGTACACCGTCATCGGCGAGCCGGTCAACGAAGCAGCCAGGCTCTGCGAACTGTCCAAAGAGACGCCCGGACACTTGCTGGCATCGTCGGACACGGTTCGCAACGCCAGCGAAAGCGAACGCCGTCATTGGACTTTCGGGGACACAGTGACGTTGCGCGGCCACGATGAGCCGACCAGGCTTGCGTTGCCCGTGTAGTTGTCAATCTGTAATCGGTTGCACAGCGGGGGCACACGGTCAGCACAGAGCCAACCAAAGTCGGCCTCATAGCGTCTCCTCGCGTGGCAGCGATTGCCGCACGAACGAGAAACGGAGTGAGGAAATGTCTTTCAAACGTGCGTTGTCCGCATCAGCGCTCGCGGCAGGAATCGGCGTTGCCGGGCTGTTGGGTGTCGGTCTTGGCACGGCAAGCGCAGATCCGTGGGGTTGCGACCGCCCCGACCAGCCAGTGTGTGGAGATCACCGCGACGACCGCGGCCCCGGATCCGTCGACTGGCACGGTCGCGGCATCGACCAGGCCCGCGGTGACCACCAGCCGTTCAACTGGATGGGTCAGCAGGTGAACCCCATTCCCGCCGGTAACGGAAACGGCTGGGGCTTTTGGTTCCTCGGTCAGTGGATTCCGCTGTAGTCAGTCGAGTTCGAGGCGGGTCGCCAAATCGGCGGCCCGCTTCGTCGCGCTCGGGCTCGGCTAGCTGTCGAACTTTTCGTTCGGTTCGGCAAAGCCGGCGTCGGCGAAGATCTTTCGGCTGGCGGCATCGGTGACGTCCTGCACGAACTTCTTCGCGAGTTCGGCTTGATCAGAGTCCTTCAACGGAGCGATCCACGAGGTAACCGTCGCATCGGCGGCCTCAGGGAACGCGAACCACGAAACGCTGTCGCCGGCGTTCAGCGCGTCCGTCTTGAACACCAGACCCGCATCGACTTTCCCCGTACCGACGTCCCTGAGGACGTCAGTGTCGGTCGTGTCGATGTTCACCGGGTTCAGTCGGACCCCCGAGCGGTCTTCGAGTTGGCGGACCACAGATCCGCAGGCGCCCGGCCCGCCGCACACCGCTGCACGCACTCCAGGTCGGGCCAGGTCTGCCAGCGACGCGAGATGATCAGGGTTGCCCGAGGCCGTGGCGATGACGAGGCTGTTTGCCGCGATCGGCACCGGGGTCGAATCGATGAGGCCGGCTTTTTCCACTGCCGCCATGTTCTCGTGGTCACCGGAGACGAACACGTCCGCACCGTTACCGTCTGCCAACTCTGCCGACAGGCCCGATGAGCCCGCAAAGATGAATTCGACTGAAGTCCCGGGGTTTTCGGCCTCAAATCGCTTGCCGATCGCAGTGAGGCTCTTGATCATTGCCGACGATGCGTACACCGTGATCGATGTCGTCGGTACCGGGTGTGATTGCGCGCTGCAGCCACTCGCCGTGACCACCAAGACAATCCCGGCTGCCATTGTTCGCTCGAATCGGCCGCGCATCGGTGATGACCATACCGATTCAGCTCCAGCGAATGAAACTCACACCGGTATGTCATGTTGTGCACTTGCGTCGCGTCACCTGCGAATTGGCTTGCGTTCATCCCATAAACCATCACCAGGGGGCAGGCTTGAGCACGTGGGAAAGGTTGGAGGCGTCGTCCGCCAGACGACGACGGTCAGCGAGCCGCGGATGCGGCTCGCCGTTGGCGACACGACGCGGCCCGCAGAAGACGACCGCCTGAGCTCCCGTGCGGGACAAGGGCTGCTGATGGTCGAGGGACTCGTGATCGGCGTCCTCGGCGGTGTCGCGCTGGCCTGGTCGATGGGATACACCCGCTTCGGCGCTGACGGTATCCCCATGCTCGGCCTGAAAGTAACCCCGCCGCACGCAGGCCTTCTGCTGGTCGTCGGCACGCTGGCGCTGCTCTCCTGCCTGGGACCGCGAGCAGCGCTCGTCTTCAGCGCTCTCACAGCTTTGGGGTGGGCGACATTGACTTTCGTCTGCGCGAGCAACGTCGCGCACCATGCGCCGGGCGTCCTCGGTTTCGATCCGCGCGACAGCTTCGTCTACGGCGTACTCAGTGCCTACAACCTGGTGACGTCCGTGCTTCTGGCCTTGGCGCTTTTCAAGTACCGCCGCGAGGTCTAGTTCATGCAAGCTTCGCGAGCAGGTTCGAGATGGCATGACGTCGACGCGCTACCGGACCGTCACGATCGACGGCCTGAATGTGTTCTATCGCGAGGCTGGCACACCCGATGCGCCCGCGGATAGCCTCAGCTACACGTTCGTCGACAAACCCTGTTTTGCATGAGCAGCATATCGAGCCGCAAACCCAACTCCATGACGTGACGGAGCCGCTCGAGCGGTGCCATACCTGCGATAGTGGCAACTGCCGAACGACCGACTATTTCCGCATTCCCCCGCTGACGGTGATGTCATCACCGGTGACGAAAGATGAGGCCGTACTCGCGAGATGCCCCGGGCTGAGAATATTGACCCGAATCCCCCATGCCGCCCACTCGTTGGCCATCGAAACCGTGAGGTGGCGAAGGGCCGCTTTGGAGGCGCCGTAAGCGACCGAAATCGGCGTGGACGCATAGCCTTCCATCGATCCGATGTTCACGATGCTGCCACCGCCACCGTCACGCATGACGGGTGCGATGCACTGGCTCATCCGCAACGCGCCTTGGAGATCTGAGGTTGCATCACCGCTACACCGGGTCGAACTTGTGTCGCGATGCGCTGTGCCGGGAGCACCCTTTCGTCGCCAGTCGACTGAAAGTCCAGCGGGCTGGTCGTGATGACCCGTTCGACCGACGACGACCTCAGCACGTCGGCAAGGCCGGACGAGTGCAGTTCGTCGAGTGCGACGAGCACGGTCGGGGTCGAATCGGCGAGCAGCTTCGCCACTTCCCTGGGGGTCAGCATCGGGTTGATCGCTACGACGACACCACCGAGCTTCCACGCCGCGAGGAGCGCGAGCACATACTGCGGGACGTTCTGCAGGTAGAGCGCGATGCGATCGCCCCGGCCGAATCCTTTGTCGGCCAGTGCGACAGCGAACGCATCCGACTGTCGATCGACTTCGCCGAACGTCAGTTCAGAGTCGAAGTAGATCAGAAATGGGCGATGGCCACCGCACACAACAGCGGAATGGAAAGCGTCCAGCATCGTCACGCGCGGTGCAAGGTCAGGCCCTGTGCGTTGAAGAAGAATCCGCCAGCGGTGATCAGCGCACGACGTGCGTCGGGGACCTGGCGATCGCCTGCGACGCCCTGCAACTGATGGACCGCCTCCCGCATGTGGCCGGAGGCCTGCGTCGCACCCTCGGACAACGAACCACCGTGTGGGTTGACGGGGATTCGGCCGTTGATCAGTGCCCGCCGGGCACCCTCGTCCCAGTGCTGGCGTAGGAAGGCGCCCGCCTCCCCCGGCTTGCACCAGCCTGCGTTGTCGATCCAGTTCAACGTGATGGGCGTGAACCCGTCGTAGGGGAAGTAGACGTCGATGTCGTCGATCCAAAAGTCGCTCTTGGCTTTCAGCGTTTCGATGACGACGTGCTGCCCGTGCTGGCGCAGGCTGACGGTCTGGTCCTCCTCGTTGTGCCTGACCTGACCGAGCACCGCGGCGTTGATCAGAACCGGCGGCAACGCCAAGTCCCTGGCGCGTTCGGCGGTGGTGACGATGAAGGCATCGGCACCGTCAACGGCGGGGTCCATGTCGTACAGGCACAGTGGCTCGCGGATCATCGGGGCGGTCAGGTAGTCGTCCATCGACAACGGCTCCCGCATCGCGGCGGCCGGATTGCGCACGGCATTCGACCGGGCGTTGACCGCTACCAGCCCGAAATCCTCTCGGGTCACGCCGTATTCGTACATATAGCGCGACGCCCACGCGGTGTACCCGACGGCGGCCGCCATTGTCTCCGGACCGGGCCGTGGATCGGAAAGACCAGGTGTGGCGATCCGGCGAAACGGATCCTTCAGAGCAGAACCGCTGTTCCATGCGGCGCGGTAGGCGCCGTGATAGACGAGCACGACTTCGCACAGTCCCGCGTGCACCGCTGCCGCGGCGGTCGCGACGTGATCAACCATGGGGATCGGCGGGTTGCCGAACCAGGTGACCGCCGGTATCCCCAGGACAGATTGCAGGACGGCCGCCGATGGCCAGCTTCCACACAGTCCGTCGACGTCCTCGCGCGTGATCCCGCACTTCTGGATGACGTCGATACATGCCTCGGCAACCAGTGAAGCCTGGCTGCGGCCGGAGTTTTTCGCGACGAAGCCGGTGGTGGACGCGCCCGCGATGGCGACCTTGTCCTTCATGGCGTTGCGCGCACTCATCGTGTCTGCAACTCGAATACGGGCATTGGAGACCCGTTGCGCTCGGTCCAGGCAAGGCGCACCGGAGCACCGATGTAAATGTCCTTGTTATCGGCACCGACGACCGTCGACGTGAAGCGCAGACCCTCCTGCTCGGCGAGTTCGACCGCCACCACCGGGTAGGGCACTCGGTAGTCGACTCCAGGTGCGGCGGGGCCCCGGTGCAGGAAGATCGCCATGAAGATCACCCCGTCACCACTCACGGGCTCGGCGGTGACACGAGACGACCAGCAGTCCGGACAGATCGGCTTGGCGGGCGCATGCCACCGGCCGCATTCAGCGCACCGATTCAGCAACAGCTCGCGACGTAGTCGGCCCCGATAATGTTCGGCGTTATCGTGCGTTATCGGCTCACCCGGAAAGCGTTGTACGAGTTCCTCATCGGAAACCTGGATAACCATCCGCGCTCAGCTGATTCCGCTGGAGAGCTTCATGCCGTTCTCCCGAAGGAAGTCCCTGCGGGTGGCGTCGTCCAGTCTGTCGACCTTGAGGTAGAAGTCGGCGGGTTCACGCAGGCCCTCGGCATGCGGCCAGTCAGAGCCCATCAGCAGCGTCTCTGACGTGCCGAGTCTTTCGATCAGTTCAACAGTGTCGTCCTCGGGGTAGGGCACCACCCGGACGTGCTCCTTGAAGATCGCGCTTGGGCGTTCCGTCAGTTGTCCACCGAGCCACGGGCCGAGCCTGCCCATGCCGCGACTCTTGTCCATGTGCCGAATGAAATGCGGCACCCATTCGGCACCGAACTCGCTGACCAAGACCTTGATGTTGGGGAACCGGCCGAAGAGGTTGTCGAAGATCAGCGCCGAAAGCGTGTCGGTGATCGGCCGCTCGCCGTAGGTGTTCTGCCACTGCCACGCCGAGAACTGGAACGGTGGCCGCAAGCCCCAACCCCATTGCGATGCAACGTTGTTCTGATAGTGGAATTCTGCGATGTGGTAACACACCACTGCGCGCGCCTCGTTGATGCGTGCCCAGAACGGGTCGAAGTACGGGTCGCCCGGAGACCGGCCGTAGGCGGGTCCGGCGGGCAGCACGATGAATCGCGCACCGGCAGCCAGCACGCGGTCGAGTTCTTCGCACGCGCGGCCGAGGTCGCGCATGGAAAGCATCGCCGGCGCGTAGATCCGATCCTGGTAGGCGAACCCCCAGTCCTCGTTCATCCACTTGTTGAACGACTCGATGTTGTCGTAGAGAGGATCGATGCCGTCGAGATACTCCTCGGCCATCAACGCCCAGCCTCCTGGGTACATGATGGCGCGCTCAATCTGCTGCTCGGTGAGCTGTTTGAGCCGCGCGTCGCGGTCGAGGTATTCGGGCTGCATCGGCTCGAAGAACCGCTCGGCGTCGGACTCATTGCCCGACGAGCGCTGCTTGAGCATCTCCACTAGTGAACCGGGCACATATGCCTGGTCGAGGTCGTTCTCCAGCGCCGTGACGATGCGGTCGTTGGCCAGCAACACCTTGCGTCCCGACGGTGCCACGATCGGGCGAACTGCGGTGTCCAGCTTGGCTTTCGGCATGAATCGGGTGAAGCAATCCTCCGACTCGTACGAATGCTGATCGAAGTCGGTCAGCAGGTACGGGAGTTCGCCGACAGTGTTCTCGATGAGTGCCATGGGCAGCTTCCTTCCTAGGTAGCTTGAGCCTGACTATACAGGGTAAAGTTAAATGTGGAAACTGCCCTGAGCTGCTAAAAGCCGGTGAACCTCGGCGGCCGCTTCTCCAGAAACGCGGCCTTGCCCTCCTGTGCATCGGCGCTCGGCCCGACCCAGAGGACGGCCTGCTGCGCATCGCCGAGCGACGACTCGAGGGTTGAATCGAGCGCCCGTCGCATCATCAGCTTCGCCGCGCGCAGCGCCAACGGGGCGCCCGCGGCGAGCCCGCGCGCGACTTCGAGCGTTCGAGCCTCGAGATCGTCGTCTGCCACCACCTCGGTAGCGAGCCCGAGTGCGCGCGCGGTTTCGGCGTCGTAGATCTCCGACAGCGCCACCATCCGAAACGCCTTGTCGTAGCCCATGGTTCGGGGGAATAGCCAGGCGCCGCCTTCGTCAGGCAGTAACCCCGCGCGGGCGCTGGTGTCGCCTAACCGCGCGCTCGCTGCGACGATGCGGATGTCGCACGACAGCGCGAATGCCAGCCCGCCGTTGACCGTGACGCCGTTCACCGCGCAGACCACTGGCTTGTCGAGCTTGTGCAGCGCGGTGACCACGGCGTGCGAGTCCTCCCGCAGTTCGCGTGCCCTGCCGATCTGGTGACCTGTGTGGTCGTCGAAGCCGGCGTCGGGTGAGACGTCGCCGCCCGTGCAGAACCCACCTCCCGTGCCCGTCAACACGAGGACGCGAACGGCGTCGTCGAGTCGGACGGTGCGCAGCGCTTCGAGTATCTCCGTGCACATTCGCGGGGTGTAAGCGCCCAGCCGCTCGGGCCGATTGAGGGTGATGCGCGCGATCCCGTCCTCCGGCACCTCGAAGCGCGCATGCGGTTGATCGGTGTCGTTCTCTGATCCGTGCATGCGTCCCTCAGCTAACTGAAGCAGTCGGCGGCGAGGTTGCCGATATTGATGATCCGGTTCAGGCCGATCCGCGACTGCTCGTAGCCTGTGCTCGGATAACCGTTGGTCAGGAACGCAAACGACAGCCCGGTGTCCGGGTCGGCGAAGCCGATCTGGCAGGCGGCCCCGCCGTGGCCGAATGTCCGCGGCCCGGTGGCGGTGGGCAGGAATCCGTGCGACAAGCCGTCGTCTCCGACCACCGTGATGAACAGCCCGACGTTGCCGGGGATGCTCGGAGTTCCGCCCCGTTCACCGGTCACCGGCAGTGTGACGCGGATTCGTGTCGCGTCCTCGACAACCTCGCGGCGCCACAAGTCGGAAGACATCAGGGCCTGGTACCAGCCGGCCACGTCGGACGCCGTCGCCACCGTCGAGTGGCTCGGCTCCCCGGCCGCGAGGATCTCGGGTCGCGCGAGATACCAAGGCCCCCAGGCGTACACATCGTCGTCGCTGCCCCCGTCCGTGCGGACAAAGGGCGCGACGTCGTGCTGACGCTCGATCGACGGTCCGATCTCGATGCTGTCGAGTCCCAGCGGGCCGGTCAGTGTCGATCGAAGGTAGTCGCCGATTGGTTGGCCCGTGAGTCGCTCGCACAGCTCGGCGATGACCCATGCCGCCGACGTGAGATGGAACTGCAGTTCCGTGCCCGGTTCGTACGTCAACCGCCATTTCGAGAAAGCCTTGAGGCGTTCGTCGCGGTCCAGCATCGCGGGGTATCCGAGGGGTGCGAGCGGGAATCCGCCCACATGGGTGACGACCTGTTCGACGGTGACAGAGCCTTTTCCGTTCGTCGCGAACTCGGGGATGTAGCGGGCAACAGGGCGGGCGATGTCAAGCAGCCTGTCCGAGATGAGCTTCCACAGCACGCCTGCCACGATGCTTCGTCCTGTCGATTGCAAGACGTAGCGGGTCGACGGCGTGGCGGCGCCGAACGTCTCCGACACGTATTCCTCGCCATCCACATGGACGGCGATCTGCGCCGAAGGCAGGGCGCCGTTCTCGACCTCCAGCCGACAGCGGTCGATCAATACGTCGAGCCGGCGCTGGTCGGGTTTGACGCGCATTCTGTCAGCCATGTCGTGTCCTCTCGGCGTGTTCTTGCCGCCCGGTCCACACCGCGATGGCAGCTGAACTTTCGGGCCACTTGTATTTCGCGATGCCTGTCGATGCCAAGCAGTGGCATCTGATAGATCGAGAGCACCTCGCCACCCGGCTTTGGCCGGACGAACGCACTCGACGTCGTCGCCGGAATTGCCAAGCCACCAAGCTCTTCCGCCTGTTCGCGTGTTCGGGCCACGTCGTGCTTCGCTTTCGGCATCGCCCGCGGCAGATTACCTATACACTGTACAGCTGGATGCACAGCGCGCGCAATGAGATGGCAAGGACATCGCCCACCCGTGATCAGCGAGTCAGCGGCATGGGCAAGTTTCTGGCCCAGCCTCATAAGCCCTGAAAGCAGTAAGCGGCAACATCGAATTATATATCCATTTAGCTAATTACAGCGAGTCTGGCGCTTTCCGGCCACCGTCCACAGCGAACACAACGACGAACATCACGAATGCCAGCGAGAACGTCCGAACAAGCGGCTCTAATAGCACCGGTAGCCGCATGAAGGTGCGCCCATTCGAAGCGGGTACGCGGAGGCGCCTTCGTGCGGGACCGGTCACACAAGGCCGATCAGCTTTGCGATCCGGTCGCGGTGGTCGGCGGGCCACCCGAACAGCGCCTCGGAACTCTTAGCTCGTTTGAAGTACAGATGCGCAGGGTGCTCCCAGGTGAATCCGATACCGCCGTGCATTTGAATGCTCTCAGCCGCAACGTGGTAGAACGCCTGCGAGCAGTACACCTTGGCGATCGAGGCCGCGACGGACGCGTCGTCAGCCCCGGCGGCCACCGCTGCACTGGCATACGCGGCCGCCGACCGGGCGGACTCCACCTCGACCAGAAGGTCTGCACACCTGTGCTTGATCGCCTGAAACGATCCGATGGGCCGGCCGAATTGGTGGCGCACGTTGAGATACTCCACGGTCATCTCCAGCACCGCCTGGGCCCCGCCTGCCTGCTCGCACGCGAGCGCAGCCAACGCCCGGTCGTATACACCGCTCAGCGTCTCCCACGCTGATCCGTCACCGCCGAGTAGGACAGCCGGGGTGTCATCAAAGCGGGCCGCCGCGAACCGGCGGGTCTTGTCCATCGAGTCGAGTGGGTCGACCGATAGGCCGTCCGCGCCGGATTCCACCGCGAACAACGACACGCCTGCCCTCGTGCACGCCGCAACAAGGATGACGCCGGCCTGCGCACCGTCGAGGATGTACGGCTTCGACCCCGACAAAGCCCATCGACCGCCCGACTCCGAAGCGAGGGTGGTGATGTCGTCCGGATCCCAGTGCAGCTTCGCCTCGGATACGGCGACCGTAGCAATCAGGTCACCGCCGGCGATCCGGGCCAGCAGCTCACCCGCTTGCGAGCCTCCGACCGCCAGTAGCGCGCTCGACGCAAGGACCGCGGTCGACAGCAGCGGCGCGGGGAACAAGGTCCGTCCGGTCTCCTCCATCACGATGGCGAGCTCGTCGAAACCGTAACCGCCGCCACCCATCTCCTCGGGGATGACCAAGCCTTGTACACCGATCTGCTCGGCGGCCGTGCGCCAGGCTGCGGCGTCGTACCCGTCGTCGCCGTCCATAACACTGCGGACGTCCGACTCCGTCGAGTACTTCTGCAGGAAGCCACGCATCACATCGCGCAGCGCCTCCTGCTCGTCAGTGGTGATCAAGGCCATGTCACTCCTAGCGGGGTAGGCCGAGTACGCGTTCGGCGATGATGTTGCGCTGGATCTCCGAGGTGCCGCCGTAGATCGTTTCGGCCCGGCTGAGTAAGAACAGCTTTCGGGCGTTGTCGTCGCTTCCGAAAATCGCCTCGGCTCCGAGGATCTCGACGGCCAACTCGCCCAGCCGTTGGTGGTGGGTCGACGCGAAGAGCTTGCTCGCGGTCGCCGCGGCAGTGGAACCGGATCGGTCCCCCAGAAGATCACTGACGACTCGCAAATTGGTGGACCGCATGATGTGCACACCGATCAGCGCGTCGACCAAACGCTGCCGTACCCGGCGGTCATCGAGGGCACCGCTATGTCTGGCCGCCTCGATGAGCTCGCCGACTTCTCGCTCGACGGCCAATTGCATTGGCATCAGCGCACTTCCACGCTCGAGGCTCAACGTGGACATGACGACGGTCCAGCCGTTGCCAACCCCACCGACCACCATGTCCTTCGTCGTTCTGGCGTCGTTGAAGAAGCATTCGCTGAATTCCGCGGACCGGGCGATGTTCTCAATTGGCCTGATCTCGACACCCGACTGGTCGACGGGCACCAGCAGCAGCGTCAGCCCCCGGTGCCGCAGGGCCGCGTCGGGGTCGGTGCGGCACAACACATACAGCCAGTCGGCGCGGTCGCCGAACGTGGTCCACACCTTCTGGCCGTCGATGTGCCACTCACCGTCGGCAAGGACAGCCTTGGTGCGTACTGACGCCAGGTCGGACCCGGCGTCCGGCTCGGAGAAGCCTTGTCCCCACATCTCCTCGACGGCGAGGATCCTCGGTAGGAAACGTCGCTTCTGTTCTTCGGTGCCGTGTGCCAGCAGGGTCGGTCCGAGGAGGTCCAGAGCCTGGAAGTTCACCCGTGCGGGCGCCGCTGCCCTCGCGTACTCGTACTCGAAGATGATCTCCTCAGCGAGTCCAGCGCCTCTGCCGCCGTATTCCACCGGCCAGCTCAGACCTAGCCAATTACCTTTGGAGAGCTCGCGTTCCCATGCCAAGCGAACATCCCACGCGGTGTCGTCGGTCGGGCCTCCGACACCCCGGTGCGCGTAGAACTCGCCAACCAGATGCTCGGCAAGCCACGTCCGCACCTCCCTTCGGAAGTCGCTGTACTCCGGTGCATTAATCGGGTCCATCAGAGGTTCAACCCTGGGTACGGGGCAAAAGTCGGCGGCCGCTTTTCCGTGAGGCTGGCCGTACCCTCCGCGAAATCCGGTTGCTCCTTGGCGAGCTTCAACAGGTACTGGGCACGGATGCGCGCGGCCTCGAGAGTGGTTTCGCTGTCCCGCCACACCTGGGACTTGATCATCGCCATCGCGACCGGCGACACATTGGCGGCCAGCCCGTGCGCAAACTCCACGGCGTCGTCAACGACGCGCCCGCACTCCGAAAGCTGTTGCACGACACCGAGACTTGCGGCCTCCTCAGCCGGGAAGACCCTGCCACTGGCGAGGAGTTCGAACGCGTGCGACGGACCGCACAACCTTGTCAGCATCCAAGCGGTGGCGTCTTCGGCGGGCAGTCCGCGCTTGGCGAACGCGGTCGAGAACTTCGCCCCGCGCACCGCGAATCGGTAATCGAACATCAACGCCTGGGCCAGACCGATGCCTGCGCACGCCCCGTTGATGGCGCCGATGATCGGCTTGGGCACGGTGGTCGCGTAGGTCTGCGGACGCCGATTGCTGGTGTATGCGCCGCCGGAGCTCAGCGCGGCGAGTACCTCGGGATCGAGGCCCGGTACGAAGGACGATCCGGCGCCGGTGACCACGATGACTCGCACGGCGGCGTCGGCGGCCGCACGATCGAGGCAGTCGTAGAACTCGGCCTCCATGGCCGCTGTCCACATGTTGCGCCGGTCGGGGCGGCTCAGCGTCAACAGCAGCACACCTTGGTCATCGACGTCATACAGCACGGTGGTGTCACTCATCGGGCGTCCAGCCACGATCGGACGTCGGTATCGGAATGTGTTTGGACAGCGTGAAGTTCGGAGGCCGGTGTTCCAGGAATGACGCCACCCCCTCGGCGGCGTCGTCCTGACGGCCGAGCCAACGAAACGCCTCCCACTCGCGGTAGAACGCTGCTTCGCGGTCGTTCTCGCCGAGCAGTTCGTACGCGAGCGCTTTGGTGACCCCGACGGCGGCGGGGGCGGTGTTCTTGGCGATCTCGTCAGCGATCTGAAGTGCGTGCGGAAGGACCTCGGTGCCCGGAAGCGCTTCGGTCGCAAGGCCGTACTCCTTGGCCTGGGCGCCGGAGAAGATTCGTCCGGACAGCAACAACTCCAGCGACCGCCCGAACCCGACCAACCGCGGCAGCAGCCACAGTGAGTTTTGCTCAGGGATCAGGCCCCGCCTGGTGAAGACGAAGCCATACTTGGCCGCCTCGTTGACGATTCGGATGTCCCACTGCATCGGGAAGGTGAGGCCGATTCCGACGGCAGAGCCGTTCAACGCTCCGATCACCGGCGTGCGCAACCGCCAGGGCCGCGGGCGTTGTGCGAGTTCGGCTCTGGCGCTGCGGTGTTGCTCATCATCGAAGGCAAAGTTCGCACCGCCCGGTTCCATGTCGGCGCCGGTCGAGAAGTGCCTGCCGCGTCCGGTGACGACGATGACCCGGACCGATTCGTCGGCGTCGAGCAGTTCTAGTTGGCGGTGAAGTTCGATCTGCATCGCGGAGGTGAACGCGTTTCCGCAGTCGGGCCGGTCCAGCCAGACCACCGAGGTGGCTCCGGCCGGCTCGACAGTGATTCCCTCAGACACGGGGACGTCCGGACCCGTCGGAGTTGGGTCGCGCCTTGGCGAGAAGATCCGGAATAACAGAGCCGAGTTCCTCCGCGGCCCAGCGCTCTTCGATCTCTACACCAGGGCCGGCCATCCAGGTTTCGGCCACCGAGATCGCGCCGCCCTTGACGTTGAACACGCGCCCGGTGACGTCGGCCGCCTCCGCGGATGCCAGCCACACCACCAGTGGAGCGATGTTCGCAGGCGAACCCGCGTCGAAACCCGTTCGTTCCCGAATCTCCTTCATGCGCGCGACGTAGGTCTCGAGACCTTCGGTCATCTGGGTCAGTGCGCTCGGGGAGATCGCGTTGACGGTGATCCCCATTCGCGCGAGTTCGTCGGCGAGGATGACAGTGAACGCGGCGATCGCGGCTTTGGCTGCACCGTAATTGGATTGACCCGGGTTGCCGTAAAGGCCCGACGGCGAGGACGTGTTGATCACGCGGGGATGCGATACGGGATCATCGGCCTTGTGCCGTTCACGCCAGTACGCGACCGCATGTTTGGTTGGCGCAAACGTCCCGCGCAGGTGAACGCGGATCACCGCATCCCACATGTCGATGTCCATGTTGACGAACATCTTGTCGCGCAGGATGCCCGCATTATTGACGAGCACATGGAGGTCACCGAAGGTGTCCGGGGCAGTGGCGATCAACCGCCCGGCACCGTCCCAGTCGGAGATGTCGTCGTTGTTGGCCACCGCCTCGCCGCCCGCCGCGACGATCTCGTCGACGACATCTTGTGCCGCACCGACGTCGTTGACGACGACCTTTGCCCCTTGCCGCGCGAACTCCAGCGCATGTTCGCGGCCGATGCCGCCTGCTGCGCCGGTTATCACAGCGACGCGGCCGTCATGCAGTCCCATGAAAATCCTTTTCTTCCAGCTCATCTCGGGCGGCCGAACACCGTGAGCGCATTGCCGCCCAGGTATCCGGCACGACTGTCACCCGTCAGCGCCAGCGCCCTGCCCTCTGTCACGGTCCGGTCCAGCGGCAGAATCGGGTAGTCCGATGCCCACATCAGCTTTCGGGGGTTGCGCCGTTCGGCGAAGCGCTGCACCTCCTCCGGCACATACTTAGGGGCCCAGCCCGCCGTCATCGCGTAGACGTTGGGATGCTTGAGCAGCATCGCGATGGTTTCGGAGATCCACGGATCGCCCAGATGGCTCATCACGATCGCCAACTCCGGGAATGCCAGCGCGACCTCGTCGACGAGAATGGTGCGCTGCAGCTTGGCCGGCTTCATCGGTCCGGGCACACCGACGTTGATCGACACGACCGCGCCCTCGTCGCACGCCGCGGTGTACAGCGGGTATGCGAGCTTGTCGTCGATCGCGATGCCGGTGAACATCGGGATGATACGGATGCACTTGATTCCATACTCCCGCACGGCGATTCGCACATGCTTGGCGGCCTCGTAGCCGAGCCGGGGGTCGACGCCGACCGAGGTGACGAACCGTCCCGGGTAGTCGCGCGCAAATCCTGCCAGCCGTTCGCATATTTCGCGCAATACGGCCTCGCCGGTCTTGGTTCCGTGCACGAACGGCGGCGTGATGTCGCGTGGTGCCTTCGAAAGGACTCCGCCGCAGATGCCGAGCCTGTCCATTTCGGCGACCACATCGGCCATCGTTTCGCCGCCCTCGTAGGCGCTGTTGCCGCGTTTGAATCGCGCGACCACCGATGGATCGGGGGTCACCTCGCCCGGCAGATACGGCAGGTTGAGCCACGCATCGAAGACCTCTGGTTCATTCACGTTCGCATCCCTAATGCCCGCGATACTGCGGGGTCCGCATCTCTTTCATGGCGGCCAGTGCCTCTGCCGCATCCTCGGTAGCCGCGACCACTGCGAAGTGCGACGAGATCAGGTCGAGCGCGGTGCGCAGATCGGCGTTGGCCGACTGGTAGGTGGCGCGCTTGATCATCCGCACGGTCACCGGCGCATGATCGGCGATCACTCTGGCCAGGCGGGTGGTTTCCTCCGCAAGCGATTCCGGAGCGGCGATGCGGTTGACGAGCCCGATCCGAAACGCCTCCTCCGCGTCGATGAAGTCACCGGTGAGCAGCAGTTCCAACGCTTTGGCCGTGCCCACGATGCGGGGCAAGTAGTACGCGCCGCCGTCACCGGGTGTCAGCCCGACCTTCACATACCCCTCGGAAACCCGCGCCGATGTCGACATGATGCGCATGTCGCACATCAGGGCCATGTCGAGTCCCGCCCCCACGGCCACCCCGTTGATGGACGCGATGATCGGCTTGTCGAGGTCTTCGAGCGCAAATGCGACACGGTGGATGTCGTCATGCAGTTGCTGTTTGCGCTGAAGTGGCGTCAGGTCTGGATTCGCATTCGAGATCGATGACAGATCGACCCCGGAGCAGAACGCTTTGTCCCCCGCTCCGGTCAGCACGAGCACCCGAACGTCGTCATCATTCTTTGCCGCGCGAAGGAGCCGCTCCCACTCGCGAATCATCGGAAATGTGAAGGCATTTCGGTTTTCAGGTCTGTTGAGCAGGATGGTGCCGATCCCGTCGTGAACCGACCAGCCGAGCTCGTCCACCCCGCCTCCTCATCCTCGGATCGAACATCCGACGCTGCTGATTTGTGCCGGGCCCCTCGATCTATATCGTTAACTCATTGTACGATACAGGGCGTGGCGCGACGACTGAAGGGCATCTCGGAGATGCCGCTGTCCGCGGCCGACGCCGAGTTCCGCGGCGAGGTCCGAACGTGGCTGGACGAGCATCTCGTCGGCGAATTCACCGGTCAGGCCCACCGAGGCGGCCCCGATGACGATGACAACTGGGAACTCCGTCGCGCCTGGGAAGCCGAACTGGCTGCAGGCGGCTGGCTGGGTCTGAGCTGGCCCCGTGAGTACGGCGGGCGGGAAGCCACGCTCACCCAGGAGATCGTCTTCGCGATGGAGTATGCGCGGGCGGGCGCGCCCCCGCGTGCGGCCTTCCACGGCGAAACCCTGATGGCCCCAGCCGTGCTCGCGCACGGCACAGAAGCGCAGCGCAAGCGGCTGTTGCCGCCCATGGCGCGCGCCGAAGTGGTGTGGTGTCAGGGATATTCCGAGCCGGGCGCAGGATCCGATCTGGCGAACGTCGCGTGCCGCGCCCGCAGAGACGGCGACGACTGGGTGGTGTCCGGCGAGAAAATCTGGACGACGTTCGCCCACCACGCCGACTGGATCTTCGCGATCGTTCGAACCGGCCCGGGGTCAGTGCGCCATGCAGGCTTGTCGTATCTACTGATTCCACTCGATCAGCCGGGTGTACAGGTCCGACCGATCGGCACGATGCTCGGCGACAGCGGGTTCAACAGCGTCTATTTCGAGGACGCTCGCACGTCGGCCGACAATCTGATCGGCGCCGAAGGTGCCGGCTGGACTGCAGCGATGACCACGCTCGGACATGAGCGGGCCACCTCGGTACTGAACTACCAGTTCTCCTTCGTCCGAGAAATGAGCCAACTCCGCGAACTGGCCGCCCGCCGTGGCGCGTTGAACGATGAACTGCTGCGCGATCGGCTCATCGATGCATACATCGGCCTCGAGATCATGGGCTACAACAACATGCGTTCGCTGGCCCGTGCGCTGGTCGACGGACAGTTCGGACCAGAGGCGTCGATCGGTAAGTACTACTGGTCGCGCTGGCATCAGTCGTTCACCGAACTCGCCATGGACGTGCTGGGGCCGGATGCGCTCCTTGGCACGTCGTGGGGCGACGGGCCTGACGCCGCATCGGAGGGAATGCGACGCGCGTTCGTCCGGGCGCGCGCCGAGACCATCTATGCGGGAACCAGCGAAATACAGAAGAACATCATCAGCGAACGCGTGCTGGGGATGCCGCGCGAACCGCAGCCGGCGACATGAGCCGTCCACTGGAGGGGTTGCGCGTACTCGACCTGAGCCGAATTCTGGCCGCCCCCTTCGCCACCCAACTTCTAGGTGACCTCGGCGCCGACGTCATCAAGGTGGAACGCCCACACGTCGGCGACGACGCCCGCCAATACGGTCCGCCCTTTCTCGACGAACCCGGCGGCGGGGATTCTCGGGAGTCCGGCTTCTACCTGAGCGCCAACCGCAACAAACGCTCTATCACGATCGACCATTCGCTCCCTGCGGGCGCCGACCTCATTCGTGAACTCGCCGCCGTGTCCGACGTCCTGGTCGAGAACTACCGCGCTGGCGTGTTGGACAAATACGGGCTGGGCTACCAGGCGATGCAGGCGGTCGACTCCCGTCTCATCTACTGCTCTGTGACAGGCTTCGGCCAGGACGGTCCGTATGCGGCCCGCGCAGGCTATGACGGCGTGTTCCAGGCGATGAGCGGCATGATGAGCGTGTCGGGAATACCCGACGGCCAGCCCGGTGCGGGACCGATGAAAGTCGGCGTCTCGATGGTGGACATTCTGGCAGGCCTGTACGCCTCATCAGCCATCCTTGCTGCCCTGCACGAACGCGACACCGTAACGGGGCGAGGCACATTCATCGATCTCGCGCTGCTCGACTGCGGGGTCGCTGCACTGTCCCATTACGCGCAGAACTATCTGGTCTCGGGAACGCCTGCGCCACGGCGGGGCAACGGTGGATTCGGCGGCATTCCGTCGCAGGCGTTCCGATGCGCGGATGCCGACATCTTCGTTGTCGCCAGCACAGCCAGTCAGTGGGCCGCGCTCACGCGCGCGCTCGGTCGATCCGAACTCGCCGAGGACTCCCGCTTCGCCACCGTGTCGGCCCGCATCGCCAACCGCGACCTGGTCCTGAACTGCCTCGAGTCGATCTTCGCGCAGCACTCGGCCGCTCACTGGATCGCCGCGCTCGAGGCCGCCGACGTCCCTGTCAGCCCGGTGAATTCGATGGACGCGGTCTTCGACAACCCCCAGATTCGGCACAGGGGCATGCGGGTTGAAGTCGACCACCCCACGGCAGGCCCGGTGGCCATGATCGCCAACCCGATCAACCGCACGGCCGCCTACAGCGCACCACCGCTGCTCGGCGAGCACACCGACGAGATTCTCACCCAGCTACTCGGCAAGACGCCCGACGAGGTCGCGGCGTTGCGTGCAAGCGGAGCAATCTGACACAGAACCGACGACAGGAGACGCAAATGTTGACAACGCATGCGGGGCAAGCCTTCTCAAACTCGGTTGAGCTGTCGCCGACCGGCAACTTCAACTGCGCCGCGCTGGCCTCCGGCAGGCGATTCGACGCAGTCGAGCTGTTGTCCGACGAGCCGATGCTCGGGTTGCAGCGTGAAGCGGGCTACATCTGGGGCACGCTGCGCGACGAGGACGGCGAGCTGTATTCCGTGATGCGCCGTATTGCGCCGCCGGGGGCCGCACACGGAGCCGGGCAATCGCTGGCGGGCAAGCTGCTTGTGGTGTCCACGGGAACGCCCGCGGGGCAACTTCAGCTGCGGCGCGAGCCACGCGGCGCCGTCGACAGCGGCGACATCGAGCGTCGGCCGCACAACGACAATGCCGTGCGGTTCGCCTCGGGAGCCGACGCGCCGGGCAGGCCGATGCAGATGGTCCTGTCCGACGACGATTTCTCCTACGTCGAGGAGGGCGTCATCGACGTAACGGGCCGGCTGGCGGTGCCGCCGCTGCAGTGGTATCTGCCGGGGCCCGAGTCGTCGCTGCTCTATATCAGCCACACCTGGCTGGTGGACGGCGAACTGCTCGGAAAGCATGCCCGCGGCTTTCTGTTTTGGGAGGAGGCGTGGATGCCGCCGGGCGGCCAGCTCTACGTTGCCAAGGATCCGTTGGACGACGCGGAGTACTTGACCTGGTATTCGTGGGCGAACCTGTGGGCGGACGGCCAGTGCGAGGTCGGGCATTTTCTGTTTGGCCAGAAGGACTTCCACGTCGGGGTCGTCGCGGACAACACAGGCAATGTCACCTCCGCGCGCACGATGGACGCCGTGATCACCCGCGCCGACGACGGTTACTGGCACGACGGCATCAACTACACGATCGACGGCGTCGATTGGGTCTGTGAACCCGACCCCCAGGGCAGGATGCAGGGGCTCGGCAAGATGCCCAACCCGCAGCAAGAGGGTCGAATCCATCGGGTTGACGACACGCGGGTGCCAGATGTCTGGATGGCATGGGGCGAGACGGTTCCCGCGGCTGGTAACCGCAGGCGTTAGCTCAATACCTCCACCAACGAAGTGTCGGACCTACCGACCATGAACTTCTCGACCGCTTCGAGGTGGCGTCGCCAATGTTGTTGCGCTGCAGCGCCTTCACCGTTCAGCAGCAGCTTGACGAGCTTGCGGTAGGCGCTCTGCGCCTTCTTGTTCGCTGCGCGTTCATAGCCCGGTGGATGAGAGGCGATGAACTGAGCGTTGTGTGTCTCGAGAATGTCGAAGAGCATGCGGCCGAGAACGGCAAGCGTTGTGCTGCCCCCATTCTCGACGACGCCGACGTGGAACCGCAGGCTGTAATCGGCGAACGCCGCCTCGTCATCGATGATGGCGTCGCCCTCGCGCACCAGCTCCTCGAGCGCGCGCAATGGCGCCTTGGCGCGGGCGCCGGCAATCATCCCCACCGCCGACACCTCGAGTTCTGTCCGCGCGCGATAGACGTCGCTCAGCGGAGTTCCCTGGTATTGCAGAAGCGTTCCCGTATATCGCGCCGCCATGGAGCCATCGGGTGCAAGCACCCGGGCGCCGCCTCGCGGTCCGCGAACGACGGTGATGATCGACTCGGCCTCCAGAATCCGGAACGCTTCACGTAGCGTCGGGCGCGACACTCCGAACTCCGTCATCAGGATCGTCTCGCTCGGAAGCATCCGCCCGGGCGCCAGATCTCCGGTGACGATGCGGCGCCGCAGGCCAGCGGCGATGAGCGCGCTGGCCTTGGGCACAGTCACCACCGACGATTTACGGGCCATATCGATAGATGATATTACTCATCCTGGCGATCCGAGAGATCAGCCGAGGATGTCGACCAGCTTCTCCGCGCCGCCGCCGCCGCGAACCTGAGCAGCGGTTTCCCGGATGTGCTTCCGCCACAAAGTCTCTGCAGCCGCCGCGTCACCGCGCTCGATCAGATCGACGACGCGGCGATGCGTGCGCGCTCCGGCGGCTACCGCCGGCCCGTGAACTGCGGGCCTGGTGACCGACATGTACCGGCTCGTCGCAGCGTCGATGACGACGCGCACCATCTCGCACAGCACCCGCAGCGTGGAATTGCCCACGCACTCGATCAGCAGGCGATGAAAGTCGTTCTCCAGAGCCAAAAGCCGCTGTGGATCGTCGACTGCATCCGCCTCGGCCGCAACGGCGGCCCTCAACCGTTGAAGGTGATCGGCGGTGTGCGACCGTGCGAGCATCGCGACGCAGGGCCCCTCCAGCGCCGCTGCGGCCGCGAAGAGATCGGCTGTAGTTGCCCGCCGGTACTCGAGCACCGTCGCCGCGTAACCGGCAGCCGTCTCCACCTTGGGCACGCTGACATGGACTCCCCCACGCGGACCGCGGCGCACCGAAACCAATGACTCCGACTCCAGGATCCTGATGGCCTGGCGCAGGGTCGGTTTGGATACTCCGAGATCGGCGAGCAACTCGCTCTCCGGCGGCAGTGAGTCCCCCTCCTCGAGTTCGCCGAGGATGATCCGCCTGCGCAGCGCGGTCGCAACGACATCGGCGGCCTTCAGGCTCATCGATACACAGTAGCGAGTGAAATCAGATCTTCGTGGCACCCATGTCGAGAGTCAGCTGTGTCCCGGTGACGGTGCGCGACAGGTCGGACGCCAGCCACACCACGGCGTCGGAGATGTCCTCGGGGTCCGCGAGAGGAATCTGCGGCATCGCGCTGCCGAACGACATCACGTACGTCGGATGCTTGGTCAGCATGGTCGCCGTCATCGGATCCTCGGCCATCGCCGTGGCCACGCCCCACGGGTGGATGGAGTTCACCCGGATCCCGTACTCGCCGAGTTCGATTGCCGCGCTCTTGGTCAGACCCACCACGCCGTGCTTGGCGGCGCTGTAGTGCGCCTGGCCCGGCAGCGATTTGATGCCCGCGACCGAGCTGACAGTGACGATCGAGCCACCGTTTCCGGCGGAGAGCATATGCGGCACAGCTGCTTTCATGGTCCGCCAGACGCCGGTGAGGTTGATGTCGATCAGTGTTTCCCACTGCTCGTCGGGCATCTCCCAGAACCGTCCCCAGTTGCAGATGCCCGCGTTGGCCACCACGACGTCGAGCCGGCCACCGAGTTCAGCGACCCCGGCCCCCAGCACCTCGCCGAGGGTGTCTCCGTCGCGGACATCGGCGACCCGGGCGACGATGCGCGCGCCTTCAGCTTCGACCAGTCGCGCGGTCTCCTTCAGGTCGGCCTCTGTCGGCGCCGGATAGGTGTTGGCATTCGCAGCCGGGCCTGCGATGTCGATCGCGATGATCGAGGCACCCTCGCGTGCAAGCCGCACGGCGTGGCATCGGCCCTGGCCGCGCGCAGCACCGGTCACGAACGCCACCCGGCCCGACAGCAGAGACGTCATTGTGCTTCTCCGTTCACGCTCTTCAGCCATTCCTCGTGGCGTGCGAAATGATCTGCGGGACGGCGCACCATGATCGCTTCCGCGGACGCGACGACGATATCGTGGCCCGCCAACACGATTTCCGCATGGACGAACACGCGTCGACCTTCCCGGCCCACCTCCCAGGCGCGACCGATCAGTGGCCGCTCGACGGGCACCGGTTTGACGAACTTCACCTGCAGGGTTCCGGTCACCACGAACTCTCCCCGCAGCAGCAGCGCGTGACCGACCATCTCGTCGAGGATTCCGGCCGTCCAGCCACCATGCGCGACGTTCGGTCCGCCCTCGTTGTCACGCGGGCACTCGATCTCGCTGACGACGACGCCGTCGGCGCCGAGCGTTTCACGGTGCATACCCAAGCGACATCGGGAGAGGCGTTGGCAAGAACCGCACAACACGACGCCGGTGGAAGAGCGGACAGCGCGCAGGCCGTCGTCAGGGCCGTCGCTGTGGATCCGACCGAGTGTCTCGACCGGGGCGCAGTCACTCATAGGCCGACCTTACACCGTAAGGTCGGCAACTCCGAAGGCGATGTGTTGTGCTGTGTCGACTGCCACGTTACAGTGTAAAGGAGTTAGATATTTTTACGCGCCAGCTCCTCTATGCCTGTACCTGAAGGAAGGTCACCAATGACGCGGACCGAATACGAGGGTCGACTCTTCATCGACGGAGAGTTCCGCGAGGTCAAGTCGGGCAAGCGCTACGAGGTCATCAGCCCGGCCGACGAGTCCGTCGTCGCCACAGCGGCTGACGCCGGGCCCGAGGACGTGTACGACGCGGTGACGGCCGCCCGTCGAGCGGCCGACGAGACGACATGGGGCGCCGACCACAAGTTCCGGCGGCATTGTCTCGAGCAGCTTCAGGCGGCGTTGCGCAGTGAGGCCGAGGAGTTCCAGAAACTCGTCACCGCAGAGGCGGGTGTCGCCCGCTCGGTCATCGTGACCCACGTCGACAGGATGATCGACGGAATGGACTTCTGGAACGACCTGACGACGTCGTTCATGTGGGAAGAAGACCTGGGGCCCTACGAACTTCTCGGCATGCAGAGCGACCGGCGCGTCCGGTACGAGCCGTACGGCGTCGTCGGTGCCGTCACCCCGTGGAACGCACCCTTCATGACCGCGATATGGAAGGTCACCCACTCGATGGCCACCGGCAACACCGTGGTTCTCAAGAGCGCTCCTGACACCCCGCTGACGGCGGCCAAGATGGCGCAGGTCATCAGCGAATCGACCGACATCCCAGCCGGTGTCGTGAACATGATCAGCTCGGAAGACAAGGCGATCGCAGGCGATGCGCTGACCGGTGATCCGCGGGTCGACATGTTCCACTTCACCGGTTCACCGGGCGTAGGTCAGCGCATCATGGAGCGGGCCGCCAACGGGATTCGCCACGTCGTGCTGGAACTCGGCGGGAAATCGGCGAATGTGTTGCTTCCGGATGCCGACCTGGACATGGCTGCCGCGCTCGGTGTCGGGATGTGTATGTCGAGCAGCGGGCAGGGCTGCGCACTGCCCACCCGGATGATCGTGCACGCGGATATCTACGACGAGGTGCTGCAGCGGCTCGAGGCGATGGTGAGCAACCTGCCGTGGGGTGACCCCACCGACCCGACCAACGTGGTCGGACCGATCATCCGCGGCGAACAGCTGGAACGCATTGTGGGGCTGGTGGATCGCGCGAAGGACGCCGGCGCCAGGGTTCTGTGCGGCGGCGAGCGCGCTGATCGTGGCGGCAAGGGCTTTTGGTATCAGCCGACCGTTCTCGCCGACGTCGACGAAAACGCCGAGATCGCCCAGTCAGAGGTTTTCGGCCCGGTGCTGAGCGTGATCCGTTACGACGGCGATGACGACGAGGCCGTCCGCGTCGCCAACAACACCCGCTACGGATTGTCGGCGTATGTCCAATCCCGCGACGAGGATCGCGCGTGGCGGGTGGCGAATCGGCTGCGGGCAGGCACGGTGAACATCAACAACTCGTTCTACCTGTCCCCCGACGCACCGTTCGGCGGCTGGGGCATTAGCGGCGTGGGTAGCGAGCACGGCCTCGCAGGGTTCCGCGATTACCTGCGGATCAAGACCATCGCCAGCCCGGCGAAAGTCTAACGTGCGGTTGTGGGCGTGATACTTCGGATTCAGCCGCGATGGACCGACTTGGATCCGCTAGGACACGTCACCAACAGCATGTTCCTGGTCTACGCGGAAGAAGCGCGATCACGCTATCTGCGCGCGGCCGTACCCAGTGCATGGAGCTCAGTCGTGGTACACAACGCGATCGACTACCACCAACCGGTATTCGATACCGACGTCGTGGAGGTGTCGTCGATCCAGGTGGTACTGCGAGACGACGGTTCGAGTACGCGGCCGTGGACGGATGCCGAACGGGAAGCGCTAAATGCTGCCGCGAATCCAGTTAAGGAACAGGTGTAGCGATCGTGTCCGATTTCGATTACATCGTTGTAGGTGCGGGTTCTGCCGGATGTGTACTGGCCAACCGGCTTTCAGAGGATCCTGGCAATCGGGTCTTGTTGATCGAGGCCGGTGGCAGCGGCCGCAACCCCCTGGTCCGGGTGCCCAAGGGGTTCGGCAAGATGCTGTCGAATCCCAAGCTGGCTTGGCAGTACCCCGTCAGGCCGATCGGATCCTCGCAGCGGGTCGAGCAGTGGGCCCGTGGACGCATGCTCGGCGGGTCCAGTTCCATCAACGGCATGGTCTACAACCGTGGCAGCGCCGCTGACTACGACGCGCTGGTCGAGCTCGGCAATCCGGGTTGGGGCTGGAACGAGATTCTGCCGATATTCCGCCAGATCGAGAACCATCAGCTGGGCGCCAACGAGATGCGTGGTGCCGGTGGACCACTCGACATCTCGATCGGCACAGATCTCTTGGAACCCTGCGACGAACTTCTGCAGTCGGCCACCAAGCTGGGCTGGTTGGTAACCGACGATGCGAATGGCAAGGACGGCGAGCGGATCGCGCCCGCGGCACGGACCATCAAGAACGGCAGGCGCGTCAGCGCCGCGTGGGCGTTCCTGCGGCCCGTTCGGCGACGCCCGAATCTGACGATCGCCGTCAACACCACGGTGAACCGAGTGGTATTCGAGGGTGACAAAGCGGTCGGAGTAGAGGCGTCAACACCCCGTGGCAACGAAGTCGCCTTCACGGCGAGCCGCGAAATCATTCTGTCGCTGGGGAGTCTGGCGACGCCAAAACTGTTGCAGCTCTCCGGTATCGGTGAGCTTTCTCTGCTCCGCAGTCTCAAGATAGACACCATCGTCGACAGCCCGAATGTGGGCAGGCGCATGCGCGAACATCACTGCTTCGCCATCCAGTTCCGGCTCAATCGCAACATCGGCACGAACCGCTACTTGTCCACCCCCATACAGCAGGGCGTCACGGCCGCGAAATATCTGCTGACGCACAAAGGTCCGATGGCGACGGGTGCGTACGACGTGATCGGCTTCTTCAAGACCTCGGCCGACAAGCCGCGGCCCGACGCTCAGATCCTGATGGCGCCGTTCTCCGCCGCTCCGTACGAGGCAGGCAAAGAGCTGGGGCTGGAACGTGAGCCGGGCATACAGGCCATCGGGTACGTCCTGCGGCCCGACAGCGAGGGTTATGTCACGATCACATCCGCCGACCCGGCGGCACCGATGGAGATCGAACCCAATTTCTTTGAAACCACACACGATCGGGATACCGGCGTCGCGTTGTTCAAGACGATGCGCGAGTTGTTCAGCCAGGAACCGATCTCGAGGTATCTGGTCAACGAAGTCGCACCTGGAACCGAGGTCACTAGCGACGATGACATCATCGATGCCGGATTGAACCAAGGCTATTGCGGCTATCACGCTGTGGGTACCTGCGCGATGGGACCGAATGACGACGATGTGGTGGACCCGACGTTGCGTGTCCGCGGTGTGGACAAACTGAGGATCATGGATTGCTCGATCATGCCGACGATGGTGTCGGGCAACCTGAACGGACCCGCCATGGCGATGGCATGGCATGCAGCCGATCTCATCCTGTCCGAGAACTAGTTCAACCGCTGCTCGCGCCGACACTGAGGACATGCAGCTAGCGCGCGAGACACCTTCTGAACACCTGCAATTTTGACGTTCTCAACTCCACGCCGTCAACCCGTCGAGCGGTATTATTCTGCCGCTCAAGCCTTCCGGGCGGCCCATCGTCCTCGGCAGCAGCGTGCGCCGCGCGAAACGCCACCCCTCCGAAGTGCGCACGCACTCGTCCTCGTAAACGCCGAGGAACTGGATCGGGCGTTCGTCGGAGGTGCGACGGGCCCACTCGGTGATCGGAAAGCGTGCTCGCGCGACATCTCCGTCGACCTGCACCAGCCCCTGATGTACGGTCTGGAACACAAACTCCAAACTCGCGCAGGTGGCGGTGATGGTGGCGGTGACCGCTTCTCGGCCTATGGCTGGTTCGGTTGTCGGAGAATGGAGTTCGCCGTCCTTGGCGTACGTCAGGCACGCTTCGGTGACTTCCCCACGCGAGACGGCGTCGGCGTACGCGGCGGCCAAGTGGGCGATGGCAAGCACGTCGCACGCCTTGGTGGAATCCTTGGGCTCGCGCGGGATCATCGGCGTAGTCGGCTCACTGCGCAGCGTACTGGTCTAGGTCGATGACGACAGCGGCGTCGGAAACCGATAGCACGGAACCGCGAACCCCGGTGGGCGTGCGGTCAAACCGCGTCGCCCGCTCAACGGCATTCGACACCACCAGGTCCCCGTCTTCGGTATCGACAGCCCACTCGGCGGCGTTCACCAATGCACCGGGTTGCCCCGGCACGCCCAACGCCAGCGCCGGCCCGAGGTGAACGAACGGAAGAACCTCTGGCGCAATCCCCGAGAGGTGGCCCACGGCGTCCGGGCGGGCCCACACGATCTGAACATCTCGCAGAAGTTCGGCGAGCGGTGGATCCTCATTCTCAAGCGCCCCCGCAGTATCGCCGGCCAAGCCGAACACCGCCTTGACGGGCAATCGCTGCAAGAACATCGACGTACGCCGTGCGTCGAAGTTCCACACCTCCGCAGTGAGATAGGTGACCCCGATGCGGCGCAGCGCAGTCACCACAGGGGTGGTCCACGGGCCCTCCCACTGGCTGATGGTGATCAACACAAGATCACCGGGTCCCAGCCCCGATGCCCGTAGGAGTGATTCCGCCCATTGCACGTCGCGCTCGAATTCGTCCCACCCGATCTCGAACTCGAGTAGCCCCGTTGCTCCAACAGGGCAACTGGCAATTCCGAAAAACGGCGCGCGGGGAAGGGTTTTCGCCGCTTCGGTCATCGACGCTCGACTCATGCCTTCACCACCCGGGAGAATTTCGCCACGCTGGACGCCGTTGCCAACAGGTCGTCGATGGGGGACAGTTCCGTGTCCACGCCGACACCGAGTCCCTGTTCGAGCACATTGGTGGCCCTCCCCCGCAATTCGTCGAGGTTGCCGGTTCTATCCGGTGGATACCCGGCCCGAATCCTCAGGCGATCCATGGATTCCGAGTAACGCACCACCTGGAAGATCCCGTCGCCCAATTCGGGTATCGCCTCGAGGAGCTGCCAGATCTCGCCCACCATCATCGGCTTGCCGCCGACTATCATTTCGTCACCGGAGCGGCCCAGTACCCACATGCGGGCATGCGTGCGCCCGCTTGGAGCCGGCTCGCGGGTTATCCGCACCATGTCACCGGAGCGGAACCGGATATACGGTGCCGCCCAATTGTCCAAGTCGGTGGCGACCAGTTCGCCCGCCTCGCGATCGCCTAAGGGTGCTCCCGTCACCGTGTCGAGCGTCTCCGCCAACACCGTGTCCTCCCAGAGGAAGTAACCGTCGTGCTCGCGTCCCTCCCACGCCGTGCCGGTGTCTCCGGCGCTCGTATAGGTGTACAGGTCGACGCCCCACCGGTCGCGAACCTTCTCCGTCAGCACCTTTCCCAGCGGCATGCCGGCGAAGGCGGCGCCCTTCAGCGACGACAGCATCGACCTGATGTCGTAATGCTCTTCGAGCTTTTCGAACTCGAGCACCAACGGCAGGAAGAGCTGCACAAAGGCGACGTCGTACCGCTCTATGGCGCGCAGCACCTCCTCGCCGTGACCGATCCAGCAGTCGAGGTAAACCGGGATCAACCCCAGCATGTGGAGGAAGTCGTCGAAATAGTTGCGGAACGAGCCAGGTGGCATCAGCACCTTGTCGCCCGGGCGCAGTCCGATTTCCCAGAGATTTCGCGCATAGTGCGTAGGCAGAGGCGGCGCCACGGTCCAGATTTCGGGGATCAGCTCGGGCATCCCGGTGGTCCCGGAGGTTGACGTGATCGATGTCAGCTCGGAGATGTCGACGCAGAGCAACCCGCCGAACGGGTCACCGGTGCGATCCCGGTATGCCTTGATGTCGTCCTTGCAGAACGTCGGGATCTTGGTGGTGAAGTGGTCCAGCGAGCGTATGTCGTCGGGGTTCACTCCGGCCTGCGACCACAGTTCCCGGTAGAAGGCCGAACACTCCCAAACGTATGGCACCAGCTCGAGAACCCGCTTCTCCTGAAGGTCCGCTATCTGCTCCCGGGACGCGGTCTCGATCTCCGGTTCCAGAAACCGTCGATCGTCGGGTTCAGTGCGATTGCGTGTGTCTACGCTTGTGGGCGTTGTCATGTGCTCCCCGCGAGTACGTATATTTGTTGATTACCTTACACTGTAACGTGGCGCCCGCCACATAGTTAAAAGTATTGACGATTCAGCCTTTGGGAGGAACGCCATGCCCGATATCACGCTGTCCGACATCTGCAGCGAGCATCGCCGCCGGTATCCCGAGCGGCTGGCCGTTATCGACGGTGCAAAGCGGTTCACCTGGCCACAGTTCGACGATCGGGTCAACAGCGCCGCCCGCGTACTGACCGAGCACGGCGTGACACGTGGGGAGCGCGTGCTTTGGCTGGCCCAGACATCGTCTCGGTTCCTCGAACTCATGCTCGCCTGTGCACGAATCGGGGCGATGATCTGCCCGGCCAACTGGCGGCAGTCCGCCGAAGAATTCGCCTTCGTCATCGACGATTTCGACCCCAGGGTCGTCGTGTGGCAGGACGAAGAAATCGGTGATCGCGTCCGGGACGCACGTTCGCTCGCGTCCTCGGACGCGGTCTGGATCCGTCACGACTCGGACGAGGCCGGCGGCTACGACGACCTGGTGGCCGCCGCCAGCCCCGAACCGATGTCAGGGGACGCGGAACCGCATGATGCCTTGCTTGTCATCTATACCGCCGCGATCACCGGCAGGCCGGCAGGCTCGATGCTCAGCCACCGCAACCTGATCTCGATGGCCCTTCAGACCGCGAGGATTACCGAACCCGACGAGAAATCCATCTTCGTCAACTCCGGTCCGCTATTCCACATTGGCAACTTCCAATTCGACTCGCTGCCGGTGTTCGTCATGGGCGGCGCCAACGTCTACATCAGGAGGGTCGAAGAGGAGGAGTTGCTGCAGCTCATCGCCGCCGAGCGGGTCACTTCCGCATTCCTGATGCCGCCCACCATCTTGAAGCTCAAGGAACTGAATGCGACTGCAGGGCTTGATATCTCATCGTTGCGAGCCGGCGCTTTCACGCCGTTGTGGGGAGCTGCGTTGCCGCCCGACCCAAGCCGATGGGCCGCCGAAAGCGGCGGCTTCGGCCAGACCGAGGTGACAGGACTATCCGTGCTGAACGCTTATGGCGGCAAGGGGCTCGGGAACTCGGGCCGGCCCACGCCCCTATGCCAGGTTCGCATTGTCGACCCCGACGGGGTGGAGGTGCCAGACGGGTCAACCGGTGAGATCGTGGTCCGTGGGGACACAGTGCATCTGGGCTACTGGAACCGGCCGGAGGTGAACGCGCGGCGAATGCGTGACGGCTGGTGGCACACTACGGACGCCGGACGTCGCGAAGCCGACGGCACCATCACCTTCCTCGGCACCATGACGCGGATGATCAAGTCGGCAGCGGAGAACATCTACCCACCAGAAGTGGAGTCATGCCTGGCGAGCCATCCCGCGGTCAAACGGGCGGCCGTTATCGGTGTTCCCGATACCCAGTACACCCAATCGGTGAAGGCCGTCGTGGTGCTCAAGGACGGCCACAGCCCGTCAGAAGCCGAACTGATCGAGCACTGTCGGTCGCGCATCGCGTCGTACAAGAAGCCGAAGTCGGTCGAGTTCGTCGACGAACTACCGATGATCAATGGGATCACCGACTATGACGCCCTCGACGACAAGTTCGGCGGTGGCGGATATCCCGGCGGCGCGAATGTCGGTGGCGTCGGCACCCGATGACGTCCGTCGGAGATCCGTTCGATCAATACATCTGCATGCGCACGAACGTCGCGGCAATCAGTTGGCCGCCCCGTCCTGCGTCGCGCATTTCGACCCTGCAGCCAACGGAGTCACCTTCGGTCGCCGTGTACACCGGCGTCGCGATGAACGGTCCGGCGCGGCCCGGCGCCACGACCGTCATCGCCAGGTGCTCGACCACGAGCTCGTCGGTGCCCAGCGCCTCGGCAGCGCTGGCCAGCGCGACGGCCTCGCTGACAACGAGCATCGGGCCGTGGTGCAGTCGCTCCTCGCCCACCTCGAGCGGCAGCCGGGGGATCTCCATTTTGCCGTCGCCTCGTCGACGACCGGAGTACGCATGCCATAACGGCGGCAACCCGGGCCAGCCGGGTTCGGGTACGCCCGGCTGAGGAAAACAGAACCGGTGCGGGGTCCCGCCGAGCACCGCCCAGTTCGCGGTGCCGAAACCGATGTGCCGGTCGGGATGTTCGGCATCGGCGATGCGCGCCTCGGTGAAGAGCTGCGAGCGCATCTCCGTGGTGATCCGCCCGGTCAGATGTGCCCGACGGATATCGAGCGCGCAATCGACGATGTTGATATCGATCTGAGTGACGGCGAGGACCCTCATCCCCTCGACGTTGACTGTCGCAGCGTCGAGCATGGCTATCGCGAGCGGCGATGCAAGCACAGCCCCAACGGGCGTACGCAGATCCGACCGCAGGTCGAGTACGTTCTCGGCGCTACTGGAGTCGATGGCCTGCGGCCGTGATCCGAGGTAGGCGTAGCTCATCAGCACGCCCCGGGTGGCGGCCCAATCCTCTTGCGGATCGGGTGCGGGCCGGCGCGGCGCAGCTGTGTCGGTCACTGCGTGGCGGAGTCGTCGTCCAGTTTCGGCACGTTGAACAGTTCCTCGAAGGTGCCGCGCAATACGCGTTGCTTGATCCGCGGATCGACCGAATCGAACAGCTGATGCAACGTCTCCTGGGTATGGCCGTAGGTGCCCTCCAGGTGCGGGTAGTCGTCACCCCACAGCACGTTGTCGTACTGCGTGTCCTCGATGATCTGCACTGCGCTGATGTCGTGCTGGAAGGACGCGTAGACCTGTTGGCGCACGATCTCGCTGGGAAGTCGATTAAGCCTGGGCCGCACGAACATTCCGTGCTGACGGTACGCCTCGTCCATCCGATCGCCGATGGCGGGAACCCAGCCCGCGCCGCCCTCGGCGATGAGCACCTTGAGGTCCGGGTGCCTATCCAACGCGCCGCCCGCGACGAGATGCGACACCACCCGCATCCCCGGATACGTCGTCTCCATGTAGTTCACCACGGCGCCACCCGGTCCCCGGTAGACGACGTTCTCGCCGCCCGTGCCGATGTGGTAGGCCAGCACCATGTTGTTGGCATCGGCGGCCGACCACAATGGCTCCCAGAGATCCAGACCCCACTCACTTTCTGCAGGCATCGTGCACGGCAGGAAGATCGCCTGAAAGCCTTGCTCGGCAGCCCATTCCACTTCGGCCGCGGCATCGGCCGGATCTACCAACGGCACGATCGCGGGAGTGAAGATGCGCTTCTGCCAAGACATCACCTCGTCGCGGGACCACTCGTTCCACGCGCGGGCACACATGCGGGAAAGCTCGGCGTCCTGGATGTTGACCGTCCAAAAGCCGGCGGACGGGAAAGCGAGCTGGCATTGCACACCTTCTCTGTCCAGGTCCTGCAGCCGGATCTCGATGTCCGACGCCCCCGGCGGACGCATTGCGTCCATGAAGTCGTTGAGCTGGCGGCTCAACTGCTGACCGTCGACATACACGAGTTCGTACTTCTCGCCACGCTCGGTACGCGGAGCACGGTCGGCAAGCCGCTTGGGCAGCCGCGATGTCCATAGATCCGCGGGCTCCATCGCGTGCGAATCACCCGAGTGGGCCCAGATCTTCTCCCGCTGATCGGAGTCGGGCGAGATCTCGGTCGCCTGCGTCATGGTCGAGGGCTCCTTCGGTTGAGCGTCACCACGTGGACGCATCTGACCTTACACTGTAATGTTGATGTTGGCTACCGGCATCAGGGAATCGAAAAGAGGGAGGTCACACGTGGACCTGACGTTCGAAGATGCACTGACCGCCGACAAGCTCACGGCCTTGATGCGATCGACATGGACGTGGGACGATCGAGCGCTGCGCCGCGATCTGAGCTCACTGCTGGTGGACGTCGCCGCTGCGAACGGCGTCACTGATGAGGCGATCGCGAGGACTCTGCGCGCGCGCAGCCTGGCTGCGGGCGCGCGTTTCGCAGCTGACGTGTTGGGGCCGCACCTGATCGCCGACGCCGGCAGCGCACGGCGCCACGAGTTCGTTGCAGCGGCGATCGATCCAACAGCGTTCGACCGCGCAGGCACCGCCGCACACGGCGAAGTACGCAGCCGCACAACGGATTACCTCAGTACATTGTCCGAGGCCGAATATGCCGAAGAGTCGACCTGGTTGAAACTTGCGACGGCGCAAGACGCGGGGCTCGGTACAGCAATGCGTGCCTACGGATATTCGCTGAGCACCACTCCGCTGTTGTCGAACATCGGGTTGGCGTGGCAATCACTGCGCGCGCTCGGAGCGGACGGTACCGAGTACCGAGAACGGATCGAAAGCGGCGAGCTTCGCGCAACACTCGCCGGCGCAGAGCATTCGGGCTCCTGGGATCCCACACTCGTTCGCACAAAAGCGGAGCCAAATGGCGAGCGCTGGCGACTCGCGGGCACAAAGCTATTCGTTCCCGACGCGGCGGGCGCCGACCTGATTCTCATCGTGGCGCGCTCGATTGCGGGCCCCTCGTTGTACGCGGTCGACGCCGATGCGACCGGGCTGTCGATCACCGAACTGGACTCCATCGACGCAACCCGACCGCTATTCCGGGTCGAGTTGAATGACACGCCTGCCGTGTTGCTGGGCAAGGAGGGTCGCGGCGGAGCGTTGATGCAGACGACGATGGACGCGGCAATGACCGCGCTGGCCGGCGAACAGGTCGGCCTCATCGAACGCGCCATCGCCATCCTGCGTCGTCGCGATCTGGGCAATGCAGGCCCCGACCTCGCGCAGGTGGCCCTGGACCATGCGACGGCAGTCTCTCTGTGGATGCAAGCGCAGAGCGCAGACGCTGAGGCGGGTTCGGCCGCGATGGCGCACATCGGGTGCTCGACGGCCTCGTTGCGGGTGGCGAGCCTGACCGCTGAACTTGCAGGCGACTCGGATAACGCCGCCGCGATACTGCGACGCGCGTTGGCATCGAGCCTGCTGTTCGGCGGTCCCGCCGTGTTCTACGAACGGCTGCTCGACAGGCTCGGAATCTGAAGCCACCGCACGTGTGAGGTCGTCAACTAACATCATTGGATTGACTTGGGGCAAGAGAACGGAGTGTGCAGATCGCCGCCAAACAGGCCGCCGCGACCAAAGCGTCGGGAAACGCAAGGCGGGGCAAGCCGCCGACGCTGACCGAAGAACAGATCGTCGACGCTGCGCTGGACATCATTCGCGCAGAGGGTCTCGACGCGCTGTCCATGCGTCGGTTGTCGCGGGAACTCGGTCGATCTGCGATGGCGCCTTACTGGTATGTCAACGACAAACGTGAACTTCTCGACCTCGTCGCCCGCAAGCTGCTTTCGGAAGTAGAACTGCCCGAACCGGATTCGGGACCGTGGGAGGAGCGTCTGCGCGCGGTGGTGACAGGTATCGATGGGCGTCTGCACGCGCATCCAGGTATCGCCACCGTGCTGCTGGAACGCATGCGCAGCACCGACCGGCGCCTGATGAACGGAATCCTGGAGATACTGCAAAGCGCGGGCTTCAAAGGCGCCGACATATTTCTGTCTTACGCGATGATCCACACCTACCTGTTCGGTCGTTACCAGGTGGTCGAATTGGACACCCCCGACCCCTCCGAGGTGGATCCCGGCGAACTCGAAGACACCTTGGCCACACTGGTGCCCCACCTGACTGGTCTGCGCGGACGCGACTTCTTCAACTACGGCCTCGACACCATCATTGAAGGGCTGCGCGCACAGCTGGCGGCGAAGAAGAAATCTCGCCGCCGATAAGCAATGTCAGCCCGCGGCTAGCTCGGGGTGAACTTGATCGGCAGACGAGTGACGGCGCGGACCGAAACGTTGTCGTAGACCAAGTCTTCGACAGCGGGAACGGTGTAATCCGGTATCCAAGTCAGGATTTCGTCCAGCGCGATCCGGAGCTCCATCCGCGCGAGATGAGATCCCAGGCAGCGGTGCGTACCGCTGGCGAACACGATGTGGCTCTGGCGCCCGCGATCGAAGTTCACCGTCAGGGGATCGTCGTAGTGGGTCGGGTCGACGTTGGCGGCCGCCCAGAACGCGTGAATGGGCTCGCCCGCCTTGATGACCAGGCCGTCGCCCAGGTCGATGTCTTCGGTGGGGTGACGCTGCCCCGATGGCACTGGGGATTCGTAGCGCATGATCTCCTCAATGGCGGCAGGTAGCAGCGAGCGGTCGGCGATCAGTCGGTCCCGCTCCTGCGGATGCTGACCGAGCCAGGCGAAAATGCACGACAGCGAGGAGGTCACCGTGTCGAGGCCCGCGAACATCAACAGGAACATGATGTTCAAAAGGTCCAAGTCCTCAATCGGCTTGCCGTCGACCTCGGATCGCAGCAGAACTGAAATGACGTCCTCTTTCTGCTCGGTCTCCTGTCGACGCTCGGCGAGAAAGTTGACGAAGTACTCGAGCAGCTTGGCGCCGGCGGCCGCCATGTTCGCTTCGATCTCCTCGACCGAGTCACCCTCGGGATGGATCACGCCGTCCTTGAATTCGATGAAGAAGTCGAGGTCTTCGATCGGTGCCCCGACGAGACGCAAGAACGTCAGAGATGGCAGTGGGACACAGAATTCGTCGTGGAGCTCTGCTTCACCGCGCGAGGCGAACTTGTCGATGAGTTCTCCGGCGAGTTCGCGGATCTGCGCCTCCAGCGGGAACATCTGCTTCGGGCCGAAGATCGGATCGAGTAGCTTGCGCCACTTCTTGTGGTCCTCGCCGTCGATCTCGAGTGGAATCAAGGGGTTGTCGTTTCCGAAGCTGCCGCCCTGACCGCCGTTCCCGAGGATCGCCGGATGCCGATTGATCTTGATGATGTCGTCGTGGCGATAGAGATTCCAGACGCCGTTGGACTTCTCTGCGCGAACCTTGCCAGCCTTCTCGCTGTAGAGCGCCTGCGGGCTCGCCATCGACTTGACCTGCTGGGTCAGCGGCGCGAGCCGCGGATCGAACTTCGTCGCTTGGGTCATCAGTCCTCGTTCTCTGGGGCCGTTAGAGGCGGGGCTTGCGCCCCCAACCTTACACTGTAACGTGATGTGCAGCACAGGTGAAGACCCGAGGAGTTTCAGTGGGATCAAGCAGGCTGCACGGGAAGGTCGCCCTTGTCACCGGCGGCGGACAGGGCATCGGCGCCGGCGTTGCAAGGGCCCTAGCGGACGACGGCGCCAGCGTTGCGATCGCCGGCCGCACCCTCTCGAAATGTGAGGCCGTCGCGGCCGAGATCAATGCTGCGGGAGGAAACGCGACCGCGATGGTGTGTGAGGTCAGTTCACGCGATCAGGTGCAGGCAGTCGTCGGCCGAACGCTCGAGCTGTTCGGCGGCCTGGACATCGTCGTCAACAACGCACAGTCGGCGGTGCAGCGTCCGCTGATCGAGATCACCGACGGCGATGTGGAGCTGTGTTACGGCAGTGGGGCACTCGCGACCCTCTACGCGATGCAGGCTGCGTACCCGCATCTGGTCGCCCGCGGTGGCGGGTCCATCGTGAACTTCGGCTCGTCGACGGCGATCGAGGGAAACGCAACATTTGGCGCGTATGCGATGGCCAAGGAGGCCATCCGCGGGCTGTCACGGGTCGCCGCCAGCGAGTGGGGACGGACGGATATCCGCGTCAATGTCGTTGTGCCAAATGCGATGTCGCCCGGGGCGGAGGCATTCCGCGACGCCCATCCGGACCGTTTCGAGCGTCAACTCGCCCGCATCCCGCTGCGGCGGATGGGGGATCCCCACGACGACATCGGCCGGGCCGTCGCGGCGCTGGTGTCTGACGACTTCAGCTACATGTCGGGGCAGACACTGATGCTGACCGGAGGCGCGTGATGAGCGATTCGGAGAGATCGGTTGCGGCCAGCCTTCAGCGTGTGGAGGACATGCTCGCCATCGGCCAGCTACCGATCAGATATGCGATGGCCGTCGACGAACGCGATGTCGACGCCTGGGTGGAACTGTTCGTCCCCGAAGTCCGAGTCGGCGCTGCCGTCGGCAGAGATGCGCTGCGCAAGAACATCACTCCGATGCTGCGCAAGTTCTACCGATCGATACACCAGATCGTCGGGCACCGAATCGAAATTACCGACGAAGAGCATGCGACGGGCAGCGTGTATTGCCGCGCCGAACATGAAGTGGGTGATCGCTGGGTGGTGATGGCCATCCGGTACGACGACACCTATCAGAAGGTCGACGGGCAGTGGTGTTTCGCTCGGCGCAAGGAAAACCATTGGTACGCTGCCGATCTCACCGAACGACCCCAGCAGGTCGACTTCGACAGCTGGCAACCGACACCCGCGCGGCCGAATCTTCCGCGGTCTGCAACCTGGCAGGCGTTCTGGGATGGTGTCGACATCTCGTCGATTTCCCGCCACGCAGTTACCAAATGAGGACTGTGAATATCTCCGATCCGTTCCCGGGTCCAAACAGCGTGGAGGTGTCATGCGAATCGGAGTGATGCCGACGCCTTCGGATTCCATGGCCGACCTCATTCGCTTCGCGCGGCTAGCGGAGGACCGGGGCATCGAGTCGATCTGGCTGGGTGAGCACAGCCATCTTCCGGTGCCCACGGAACATGCGTTTCACGACGAGACGCCGAAGTTCTATCGTCACGTGCCCGATCCATACATCGCGTTGGCAGCGATCGCCGCAGCGACGAGCAGCATCCGGCTAGGCACGGGAATCTCGCTTCCCGCAGAGTATGAGCCACTTACCCTTGCGAAGATGCTCGCGACGCTCGATCAAGCCTCGAACGGGCGCTTCGAGTGGGGAATCGGCTACGGGTGGAACAAGCTGGAAATGGTGAACCGCGGCCTGGATCCAAATCACCGCATGTCGACCTTCCGCGAGGTGGTGCTCGCCGTCAAGCGGCTCTGGGTCGACGACATCGCCGAATACAACGGTGACCATGTGAGATTCACGCCGAGCTGGTCGTGGCCGAAGCCTGCGCAACAGCCACATCCCCCAATCTGGCTCGGATGCCGTGCTGGACCACGGGCTTTCGGGCAGCTCGCCGAGTTCTGTGACGGTTGGTTGCCATCGATCGGTCAATCGATCGATCACATCGAGTCGCAGCTCGAACAGCTTCGGCTCGCATGGAAGAAGTCACTGCGGCCGGAATCGGAGTTACGAACAACCTTCATCGACACCGGTTTCTGGAAAGACGTGTCGGTTCAGCAGTACCGCAAGCATGTACGCATCTCACCGTCAACGGTCTCGCGGTTGCGAGAGCTGGGCGCCGATCGACTCATCGTCGGCGTGCCCAACTTTCAGGCCGAGTTCGCCGAGCCGATGCTTGACGCGGTCGCCGAGCTGATTTAGTGACGGGTCTCGCAGACATTAACCGAGTCAGTCAGTTGACGGGACGTAGCCGTGTCACCGTGGTGGCCACGACCCGATCGTTACGGCCCGCATCACGAAGTTCAATACGACAGGCCGCGCCGTCCTCGCTCGTCCCGACCGACACCGGCACCGCTACGAACGGACCGACCCGCCCCGGCGCCACGATCGTCATCGCCAGTTGATCAACGCCGATGTCATCGGTACCGAGCGCGTGTGAGGCCGCATCGATCGCCGCGGCTTCGGTCACCACGAGCATCGGGCCGTGATGCAGACGCTCGGCACCGATCTCGGGCCGCAGCCCCGGAATCTCGAGCAGGCCGTCATCGCGTCTGCGCCCCGTGTATGCCTGCCAGAGAGGCGGCACGTCGCCGGCTTCATCGATACCCTCGCCGGGTTCCGGATAGACGAAACCTTCAGGCGTCGGGCAGATCACCGACCAGTTCGCGGACCCAAGGCCGATGAGTCTGTTGCGATCATTCGCGTCGTAAATCGCCACCTCGGTGAAGATCTGTGACCGCGCCTCGGTGGCTACACGTGCTGCCAGAAACGCGTCGTCGATCCGCCGTCCGTGATCGATGACGGTGACGTTGACTTGCGTCAGCGCCAGGATGTTGACGGGGTCGACGTTGACGCCGGCAGCGTCGAGAATCGCGATCGCTAAGGGCGCCGCCAACATTGCGCCGCCCGGCGTGCGTAGGTCACGTCGGATTCGCAACAGGTTCTCGGCGTGGGTGCGATCGACGGGACGGGGTGCCGACGCCAGATAGCGGTAACTCATCAAAACGTCTTTGCTGCTTGCCCATTCGCCGAACGGGTCGGCGGCCTCGCGTCGGGTCGTCTGCGGCTCGGTCATCGATCCTCCTCATCGGCGAGCAGCGGTGCGAGCCGCGTGCAGATCGTGCCGATGTTGCGCATCACCAATTCATCGGCCATCCCGCCGATCGACGCCCAGAAGAAGACGGTGTCGACGGGCGCACCTGCGGTCCCGGCTTTGATCTTTTCTGCGACGTGTTCGGGCGTGCCGTAGGTGAATGAACCCAGCGGTCCCGAACCGTCCACGTTGACCACTCGGTCGAGGTTGACAGGCTTGGGAGGAGGACGGTCGGTGCCCTCGACCATGTGGCGCCGATACGAGTTCAGTTGGTGCGCCAGGTGTTCGGACACCGTCGGCCAGTCGCCGTCGGGGTCCTCGGTCGCCCACCCCTGGATGCCGCCGGCCATCACACCCACCGTCGACGCGTGCCCCGCCTCAGCGAGGCCCGCCGAATACGGGCCCCAGAGTGCCGCATCGGCCGATAGAAGTCCCTCCCCGAGCAGGCCGGCGCGGCGCGCCCCTTGCGGACCCTGATAGCCCATCCAGATCGGCAGCGGATCCTGCACGGTCCCGGGCCGGATACCGCCCTTTCTCCACAGTTCACGAAGCCGACGGGCGGTGCCGTCGGTCTGTGCGTACCGCGCAGTCATCGAGGCGTCGAACAGGTCGAATTCCGGTATCCGATAACCGGTTCCGAGACCCAGGTCGAGCCGACCATCCGATATCAGATCCACGGTTGCGCACTGCTCAGCGATTTCGGCTGGATGATGTAGCGGCGCGATGACGATCGCGGTGCCGAGCCGAATGCTGCGTGTCCGCGCCGCGACCGCCGCCGCGAATGTCAACGGGGCGCACAGGTAGTCATCTTCAAAGAGGTGGTGTTCGGAGAACCACGCCGAACTCGCGCCCAGCCGCTCTGCCTCCTGGCACGCCTCAATGGTGAACCCGTACAGGCGCGACGGGTCCTGCCGCCACTGCAGCGGATTGCGCAGGTCGAAATAGACGCCGACTTTCACAGTGGAATTCCGCTCTGTGGGTGCGTGTATCCGGTCGTCGCTGATAGTAGGCGTGGTGTGACGGCGGTATCGGGATAGAAGCGTCGGGCCCAGCAGCGCAGGTCGGTGAAGGCCCGGCCTTCAATGGTGGCCAGGGCCGGTGGGTCCTCGAACCGCTGATGGCTCCAGATCGTGATGTCGCGCGGCAATTGCGCGGTGGCCGCATCGATGCGTGCTTGGAGCGCACCCGGAGCGTCATCACCGGGCAGCTTCTCGAGCCACACCGTCTGAAACATTTCGCTGCTGCCGGCCTCAATCGGTGTGGTCGACAACAGAATCAGCGTGTTCGACAATCCAGACAACGATGTGTAGCTCAATCCCACTCCTGCGGCGAGGATCGAAAGGGTGTCGCCGTCGTGGCTTTCGGGATCCATCTCCCGCCACCGCGACCCGAATCCGATCTGGCTGAACCAGCGTGATTCGTCCTCCCATCGCCGCAGAAAGACCGGATGGTGTTTGGTGCCGTGCACGTACCGGAAATGGATGGGGTCCGCAGCGTTCTCAAGTACCAGCTGCGGATGCAGCGGAAGAGCGCCGTAGCGGATCAAACCTCGAGGCGCTGACGGGTGGTAGTCGAGATCGCGGGTGTGTCGGCCGGTGTCGGTGAAGATGTTTGGGGGCTCCCAGCTCGGCTCCCGCCCTTCTATGTCGTGCCAGAGGTACACCACGCCGAACTGCTCTCGCACGGGCCACGCCCGGAGGCGACGCGAGCGGTTGGGCCGATCCGGCTGATACGGGATGTGGGTGTTGCGACCGAGGGGATCCCAGTGCCAGCCATGGAACGGGCACACCACACATTCGCCTTGCACCCGCCCGCCGTAGCCGAGGTGGCCGCCGAGGTGCCTGCAATATGCGTCGAGAATGTGCAGGGTCCCGTCGTCATCCCGAAAGGCCACCAGTTCATGGCCGAAGTAGCGAAGGGGCCGCACGGTGCCCATTTGTATGTCGTCGGACCACCCGACCTGAAACCATCCGGTTGGCAGCCAGTGTGGCGTCAACGACACCAACGGCTCTTGTCCACGGTGTAGAGGTAGGGCAGCACGAACACCGGCGACAGGTAGAAGAGGTTGAACATCCACCACCCTGCGACGCCGAACTCGGAATTAGCCATGCGCACAGGGAAGTCCTGACTCATCGCCATCGTGTAACCGGTCCACAGGAACAGGTAAAGCCAGGCCGAGATCTTCATGAAGTGCAGACCCCAGGTGCGCATCTGCATGAACGCCCACGCGCTGACGACCCGCATCGGCATCAGGATGAAGACGGCCAGATATTGCCACATCTTCTCGGAGTGGTTGGCCACCCCACCGAGGGCG
>Ga0070665_100000826_pt1 | contig 40427 bp, 34 predicted proteins | sample KBSS13metaG_FD_65862 | JGI IMG/M metagenome (GOLD analysis project Ga0070665, IMG submission 65862) | Switchgrass rhizosphere microbial communities from Kellogg Biological Station, Michigan, USA - KBS S1-3 metaG | ecosystem: Host-associated > Plants > Roots > Rhizosphere > Soil ...
CAACATCGCGTGGGGATTGGCAGTGACGATGGGCTGCTATGTGTCGGCGGGGGTCACCGGGGCGCACCTGAACCCGGCGGTGACGCTCGCGCTCGCCGTCCACCGCAAGCTGCCGTGGAACAAGGTGCTGCCGTACTCGATCGCGCAGATCGCCGGCGCCTTCGTCGCATCGGCGGTGGTGTACCTCACTTACCACGAAGCGCTCACCGCCTTCGACGGCGGCGTCCGGCAGGTGCTGGGAGCGCAGGGGACCGCCGGTATCTGGGCGACGTATCCACAGCCGTTTCTCAGCACGTTCCCCGACGGCTTCATCGATCAGGTCGTCGGCACGGCGCTGCTGGTCGGCGTCATCTTCGGGATCACCGACAGCCGCAATTCTCCGGCGCCGGCCGGCCTTGCACCGGTCGTGGTCGGCCTGCTGGTGGTGCTGATCGGGGCGACGTTCGGCTTCAACGCCGGGTACGCGATCAACCCGGCCCGCGACTTCGGTCCGCGGTTGTTCACCTTCGTGGCAGGCTGGGGCGGCGAGGTGTTTCGTGCCGGCAATGCCTGGTGGTGGGTGCCGATCGTGGCGCCGTGCGTCGGCGGGGTGATCGGCGGCTGGGCATACGACGCGTTCGTCGGGCACCGTTTCCCGACCGCTGGCTAGTCGTCAATCGTTCTTGAGATATTCGTTGGTGTAGAGCTGCGACAGATCGATCTTGGAGTCGCGAACCTTGGCGCTGGACAGCGCCACGTACTTCAGGACCTGCTCCGGTGCACCGGCGGGAATCGCGCCGTCGATCGACAAGACGCGCTGGGCGTCCTGAATGGCGCTGAGATCCGCTGCGGCGTCAGGCATGCGGAGATCCTGCGGCATCATGTTGCGCACCTGGTCGGCCGGCTGCGTGCGCATCCAATCCATCGCTTTCTTCACGGCACGCACGAACCGGCGCGGCACATCGCCGCGCTGCCTGAGCCATCGGTCGCGCGCCACCATGCTGGTGTTCGAGAAGGTGTCGGTTCCGAACACCAGCCGAGCACCTTCCGGCGTGCGCGTGTCGGCGAGAAACAGGACGGAGGCATTCCGCTGTTTCACCATCGGGATTGCGCTGCCGACCAGCACCGCAGCATCCACTTTCCCGTGTTCCAGCGCCGCGACCGACGTGGCCGAGGTCCCGACCGGCACCGCGCTCACGTCCTCCGGCGACAAACCGTGCGCCACGAGTAGCGCGTTCAGGAACTGGTGGGTGGCCGAGCCCGGCGCCGAGACGCCCACTGACCGTCGTTTGAGATCGCGAACGTCACGGACGGTCTGCGTCATCCCCGGAGCGACCGCGAGCGCGAGAATCGGACGCGTGTACAGGTTCATGAAGCAGCGCATCGCGGCCCCTTCGCTCGCTGCTTGAATGGTCTGGGCGAGCGCGCCGGCCGTCACGTCGACGCTGCCGCCCATCAGCGCTTCGACGCCCTTGCTCATGCCCGCGACCTCCGACAGTGCGAACTCGAGCCCTTCTTCATGGTCGTAGCCGAGGGCATGCGCCAGATGAACGGGCAGCCAGGTGATCCCGTCCCGTGAGAGGGCGATTCGAACGTCGGTCAAGCCAGGCGACGGCGCATGGCACGCCGTCAGGGCAGCCAGTGCCGCGACGGCGACGAGGCGCGTGAGACTCTGCATCGTGATCGGCACTCTACTGCCTTTTTGCCGCACGACACCTGTGCAAAAAACCCTTTAGGATTGCGGTCATGAGAGATGCACTCCTCGGTTTGATCGGCGGGTTTCGCCTGTCGCAGATGATCGCGATCGCCGCGAAGCTTCGGATTGCCGATCATCTCCGCGACGGCCCGAGAACGGCCGGCGCCCTGGCGCAGTTGACCGGCAGCCATCCGGATGCGCTCTATCGCGTGCTGCGTACTCTGGCGAGCGTAGGCGTCTTCGCCGAAGACGAACCGCAGCTCTTCCGATCGACTCCGATGGGGGACTGGCTGCGGAGCGACGTGCAGGGAAGCGTTCGCGTCGCCGCCGAAGTGGTCGGCGAGGAGTGGATGTGGCGGCCATGGGGCGCGCTGGCGCACACGGTCGCGACCGGTGAGACGGCCTTCGACTCGCTGTACGGCCAGGACACCTGGACGTGGTTCGGCGACCACCCTGTTGCGGCGCGGCTGTTCGACAGCCTGATGGACGACATCACCCTCGCCGACGCCGAGGCGATTGTGGCCGGCTTTGATTTCGACACCTACCAGACGATCGTGGACGTGGCTGGCGGGCGTGGCGTGCTGCTCGCGGAGATTCTCCGGCGGAATCCCGCCGCGCGCGGCCTGCTCTTCAACGTGCCGGCCGTCATCGAGTCCGCTCGCCAGAGGGTTCCCCCGGCACTCGTCGACCGCCTCGAGTTCGTCTCGGGAGACTTCTTTCGCGCGGTTCCGGCCGGCGGCGACCTGTATATCCTGAAGAACATCCTGCACGATTGGTCCGACCCGGATGCGACCAGGATTCTGATCACCTGCCGGCTGGCCATGGCGCCGCAGGCCAGGCTCCTCATCATCGAACACCTCATCGGCGCCCCGAATGAGCGGAGTGCCGGGAAGATCGGGGACGTGCTGATGATGGTGCGGACCGGAGGACGAAACCGATCGATCGCCGAGCTGGGTCAGCTGCTCACCGCAGCCGGCTTTCAGGTCCCGGTCGCACACCCCACGACGGCAGGCCCCGACTTGCTCCTTGCGGCGTTGGCCGGACAGGCACCGTAGCCGCGGATAACCGCTCGCTGCTAGAACGATTCCCGGCCGGTCGGAATCACCGGCGCGAGCCCGGTCGTCTTGTGGCGCAACGCGGCGCTGTCTTCGTAGACGTGACGTCGCGCGCGGTTGATGCCTCCAAGCGGCACGTGTTCCGGCAACGTGTTCCACGGGTTCCAGGACAGGTTGTCGAAGAAGGCCATCTGTTCGGGCGCGTCGAACTTCTGCGGGTAGATGGCGATGGTGGCCAGGCGCACCGGTGCGGAGGTCCATTCCACCGTCGGATCTTCGATCGGCATCGTCTCCGCGTCGGTTTGCGGGTTCACGCAGAGGTCGAAACACGCGCCGACTTTGCGGAGCGTCAGTTGCTCGACGAGGGCTTCGCGCAGGCAGTCCGGTGAATGGCCGAGCGCCAGCACCGGACTCTCGTCGTCGAGCGATGGAGAGACCAGATACTTCACCGCGCCATCGCCAAGTTTGTACGGGGTCTGGCTCCAATACGTCATCGCCAGCAGGCTCGTGCTCGCGAGGCTGGAAAAGTGGGCGAGCTGCGGATAGTCGGTCGCGGCGAGCTGTGCCACCGGCGTCCCCTTGACCGTGGCGGCGAGAAAGCCGAAGACATGCTCGACGTTTCGTGCGAAGAACACCGGGTGGTCGGCGACGATGAAATCCTGAATGTGCGGCGGGCCATTGCCGTCGGGAACGAGCACCTTGACCGCCATGGCGTGCACTTCGGGTTTCGTGTCGTCCTGCCCGCGGCCATTGGAAAAGCGAACCAGCGCCGTGTAGCTGCGCGGCGTGGCGAACAGTCCCACCTGCATGTCGGCAGGGATCCCATCGTTCACCCGGAACGTCGCCCACAAGCCGGCGTGCTGCTTGGGGTGTTCGCCGCGGTGAGAGGGTCCCGGCTGTGCCTGGTGGACTTTCAGGTGCAGCCCGCGAAGCTGGTCGATCGCCGCGCCCTCGCCCTCGGGCGGATACTCCTTGCCGATCTCGCGTGCCGTGCCAGCCATGCGGGCTCCTATAGCGTCTTCAGGTATTCGATGAGCGCGGTCAGGTCGGCTTTGTGTTCCGCGCCGGCCCAATCGAGCCGGACGCGCAGCTCGCCGGGGCGCGCTTCGCCATCCCAGCCCTTCCTGACGATATTTCCCTTCGGGTCGATCGTGAGGTTGGTATCGTGCCCCAGCCGTGACGCACCGTCCCACGATGTATCGAAGATCGCCGCGGTGGGATAGGTCGCGCGATACGTGTCGCGCTTCGCGGCCTCCCAGTCGAACCCGATGTTCGTCTTGTCGTAGGACACCGCTCCGCGCACGAAGGTCGCCGGCCGCGACGAAGGGACCAGCACGTGGTAGACCGTCGGCACCGCGCCGTTGTGCAGATACGGACCGCGCGCCCACAGCCCCTCGAGGCCGTTGGTGACGTAGCCCTGATTCTCGGGCTTGCTCCGGTCGTACAGGATGTCGGAGGCGGCCATGTCGCGCGGCTTGCTCTTGGCGCCTTTCGCATCGGTCGTTTCGTAGCTCTCGGGCACGCTCGCGACGAAGTGCCGGAGAAAGAGCGCCAGCCCGTCGGCGTTCAGCACCTGCGAGCGGTTGGGGTCGGTGCCAATCAGCGCCGGTCCGTAGACGATGTCGTTGAACTCCTTGTGGCACGCGGCGCAGTTCTTCGTGAAGATCTCCTTGCCGCGATTGGCGGCCGCCGCATCGATCGCGAACGGGTAGAGCGGTGGCGGCAGCCGGCTGATGAACTTCGCCGTGACCTCGGCGTTGCTCACGTTCACCATCTTCGGATCGCCTGCCACCGCCAGGCTCGCGGCGATATTCCGGAAGAACGGCGATTTCACGCTGCCGTCGACCTGGGCGATGTTCTGTGTCCCCTGCAGCCAGGTGCTGCTGATGTCGGTGAAGGTGGCCAGCTTTTCCGGCAGCGCTTTGAACGGCATGCCCATGAAGCCCTCCATCGTCCTGGCTGGGCCCACGCTCATCACCGTGTCGAGCAGCAGCAATCGCGGCAGCAGATCGCCGCTGCCGTCGGATTGGCCCGGGCTGCCGCCATCGAGCGGCGGCGCGTTGGGCTTGCCGTAGCTGGTGGCTTTCTGTTTGTTGGTGGCCTGCTCGCCCAGGAGGATCTTTCCGGCAAAGGCGGTGAGAATCGCCGCGGCGTTGGCGGCGACATACTGGCGCTCGCCGGCCTCCACTTCGCTGGTGACCCCGCGGGCGTTGCGATAGAAATAGTTCGCCGGCTTGTCCGTCACGATTGCCTTCAATCGGGCGGCGGTGGCCGCCACGTCGGCAGGCGTGCCGAGGTGCTGGTGCACCATCAACTCGAATGCCTTGCGCCACATGCGGACGTCGAATTCGGTGTTCGGGCCCCCGACCAGCGTCATCGACGTGCCGTCGTCCAGCTTCACGCGGCCGATGTGGCACGCGCCGCAGGTGAGCGCGACCGGATGCAACGGCTGCGGCTTGACGCTGGAATCCATCGAGTCCCAGGAGAGGCCGAGCGGCAGCGGGCCACCGGGGTTCGGCATGTAGCCGAACCTGGCGAACTGATCGTCCGGCTTGCCCCAGATGTCGGGCGCCAGGTCTGGCAGCGATCGCAGGAGGACGAGCGGGACGCCGCCGTAGCCATCGGCGGCGTTCGCGAACCAGTCGTAGCCGGACGCGTTGTCCTTCAGGTAGGCCGCATGGGTGTCCGTCCTGACCAGCGGCTGGGGCTTCGGCGCCTCGGGCGGAGCGCTGCAGCCGGCAATGATCAGTCCTGCCGGCAGCAACGCCAGCAGCATCGCGTATTTCATGTTCATCAGGGTCTCGTTTTTCGAGCGCCTTACTTTGACTTGAGGTATTCGATGATCGTCATGCGGTCGTCCGGCGACAGGAGCGGCCCGATCACTCCGTTGCCGCGCGGCCCGTCCTTGAATTCGTGACCGACGTTGCTGTTGCCCGGTTTGGAGGTGTCGAACAGCGTGGCGCCGCTGATCTCGGCCGGGTCGTAGCCGACCTTGACCGGATCGAATTGTTTGCTGCCCGCCCAGAACGTCTTGGGCCTCTCCGACTGCGGCGACAGCAGCAGGTATAGATTGGGCACGGAACCGTTGTGGAGGAATGGCGCCACGGCCCAGATGCCGTTGAGCGGACGTGCCTTGTAGATCAGTTCATCGCGGACGGCCACGTCCTTGGGATCGCGGCCGCCGGCCCAGGAGGCACGCTGTTCTGCGGGAATGTTGTTCTTCTCGAAGTATCGGGTCCCGATGCCGCGTGTCACCAGACTGAGGCCCGCTTGCGCCGAGACCACGCCCTTTTTCAGATCGCCGGTATCGGCCTTGCGGCTGTTGAAATCTTTGGCCTCGTTGGGATCGGTCCCGACGTACTCGATCTTGATGTCCCTGACGTTGATGAACCAGTTGCCCAGATCGTTCTTCCACCAATGTTTCGGCGGCGGGCCGCTCTTGTACGCGGCATCGAGATCGGCGATGAGCTCGTCCATCGGGGGCAAATGGCACGCCTGGCAATGCTGTTTGTAGAGTTCCGCGCCGCGCGCGACCTTCTGCTGGTCGAGCGCCGGAAACACCGACGGCCACTTGGGCGACGCCAGCCCCTTCAATGGTCCGGGACCCGCCAGCAACTCTTCGAGCGTGCGAAGTCCCTTGATGTTGATCGAATTGTCGAACTGGGCGGCATCCGGACCGTACAGCTTCACCACGGCGCGGACCCCGAGGGCTTCGCCGATGTTGCGGACCAGCGGATCGGCGATCGACGAGTTGTACTGCACCCAGTTGAACCAGGAGGCGTCCCAGATTTGCGGAAAGCGAACCGGCGCGGTCGACACCGTGTAGTTGGCGTCGTTCTTCATGTCGGCGCCGAACACCTGGTTGCCGATGCGGGCGAGCGCATCCGTGCGCCTGAAGCCGGCCGCGTTGTCGTAGATGTGGCGGTCGTCGATGACTTTCTTTTCCGCAAGCGCCGCGCTGAGAAAGGCGTCGAAGCTCGCCTTCAGTTCCGCCTTCTGCTCCGCGGTCGCGTTCGGTCCGAGCACCCGCTGCTCGAATCGTGAGTAGCGGCCGATTCTGAACGGAAACGACGTGTTGAACGCGAGCGCCAGGCCCAGCGCCTTTTGGAACGCCGTGACCTCGATGGTGGCCGGCGCGCCTTCGATCTGCACGGCGTACTTGCCGTAGTAGACCTCATTGGAATGGCAGGCGGCGCAATTGAGTCCCACCACCGCGTAGGCTTTCTTGTTGAGCGGATCGACGAACTCGCGATCGATCGCAAAGCCGACCGGGAGGCCGTCAGGGTTCAACTCGGGGTCGGCCTCGCTCGGGATGAAGCCGAAACGGTCGAGGTAGGCCGGGTCGCTGAACATCCCGCACGGCGAGAGCGACAGGCAGGGCTGTTCCAGCGCTTTAAACCAATCGTAGGGCACCAGGCGGGTGCCCTGCGGCGTGTGATGGAAGCGCTTGCGCTGGGCGGCCGTCCAGTTCTGCTCGAGCCTGACCACTTCGGGCGGTCGCTGATACTCGGGCACGTGCACTCTGAGCTCTTCGAGCTTGTCGTGGAGAAGCGGATAGAGAAGCGCAGCGACGACGACCAGCCCCACCGCGATGATCAGAAGGGCGACAGACTTGCCTTTCACACCAACCTCCCCGTTGCCGCAGACTGTACTCGATTCCCCGGCAATCGGGTGGGGAAGTACAAAGTACCAAGTACGAAGTACGAAGTACGAAGTACGAAGTCAGAAGTTCGAAGTCGCTCGTACTTCGTACTTCAAACTTCGTACTTTTCAGAGGCCCGTTATCTGACCGGCGGCAGGCCGGCCGCGATCGTCGTCGCGGTGGCGCTGCAGGCGGGATGGCCCCAGCCGCTCGCGCTGACGCCGGGCATCTGGCCTGCTTGCGGGGTGATGTCGTAGACGATGTTGTCCGGGCGGCTGGCATCCGGGCCGACGCCGCCGGGGACGAAGTCGAGGTTCAGGTTGTGACGCGTCCGCCAGGCGATGTTGTGATCGGCGCACGACGAATCGCCGCTCACGCCAAGACCGCCGACGATCTTGCCGTTGGAGTTGTACAACGCGAGCCCGCCGCCGAAGACGTTGATGCCGCCGATCCGTCCGCCGATCATCGGATCGTTCCCCTGACCGTTGTTCGCCGGATTGCCGCCGTAGGCGACGCCGGTGTCCACGGGATTGCTCTCCTGCAGGCCGAACAGGCTGCCGCCGGGCTGCGTCGCGCTATAGAGATCGGCGGTGGAGAGCGCGAGCGCCGGCAGGCTGAAGGCGTTCGCCGTATTCGCTTTCTGCGCGGAGATCACCCGGCTGCCGGGCCATTGATCGCCGCGGTTGTTGCCCGTGAACGCGACGGCGCAGACGACGCCGTCGCGATTGACGACGGTGGCCCACATGTCCAGGTTGAATCCGCCGTTGGCCTGCGCTCGGGCGGCCTCGAGCTGTGCCTTCAGTGCCGCGTGAGAAGGCAGGTCGCGGCACGCCGACGATCGATCGTCGTCGGCGCGGGCGACGCCGCCTGCCAGCAGGCACCCGATCACCATCAGACCCGTCAAGCACGGAACGCTCTTTTGCATATGTCCTCCTGGTGCCGCGGCCGGCCACTCGTGGTGTGGTGAGGCTGTCGAGGGGCAATGCGACGCGGCGAAACTCGGAGGCTAGCACACCACCGCGAGCTCCTGAAGCCCGAAGTCCATAAGGTGCGCTTGTTGATGTCGCCGTTACCTGGTCGATCGGGGATAGCCGTCGGCAATCAGCTTCGCGGCCTGTTGCATCGCGGCATCGTGCTGCAGGCCGTGTGCCTCGAGCACGAGCCGATAGCCGTCGATGCCGTCGAGCGCGGCGATCGGCTCCTTGAACAGGAACTTCGCTTCTTTGTAGCTCTCGACCAGGTATCCGAAGTCGAAGGTGGCGAGCGCGCCGTTTCCCGGGTGCGCCGCTGCGGTCCGCGCTCGCAGCTCGTCGAGCAGCGTCGCCGCCAGCCGCGGGTTCGTCGCCGCGTAGAGCGTTGCGCGGCGAATCGTTTCCATGCGGACGATCACCGGCGTCGCGGGAACGAGCAGCGCGAGCGTGTCGGGGACGAGGTGCGAGACGTCGTACCGCGGGTCGGTGTCGTGCCAGTTACCGTGTCCCATCGGCAGCGAGCGGGCGCCGCCGATGTCGAACGGGAAGCAGAGCAGGGGCGGGCCGGCCAACGCGGGGCGTGAGAGGAGAACGGCGGCCAGGGTCACGACGGCAACGAGCAGAGAGTGCACGTGTCGAGTCATCAGTCCCTCCTGCCGAACAAGACGCCGCTTGGCGTGGCTGTGTTAACCGGTCTCTGAGACGGCGTCTCTGAGACGCGGTCTCTGAGACCAAACCCGGCCGGATGAGGTCCGGGGCATCGAGTTTGCAGATGACCGTTTGATGAGGCTCTGTGTTTTGGCCCTGCTTGCGCTCGCGCTGGCGCCGGCACGCGGGGGGAACGAGCCGTTCGACACCAAGAGTTCGTCCTTCGCGATTACCTTCCACGATGAGATCTCGGCGTATCGCGACACCGCCGTAGTGGTCATGCCCGGCGCCGGCGTCGTCTTCAACGCCGCCGGCGGACCGCCGGGCGACTACGCCGCATCGACGACCGCTGGGTCGCTCGTGCAGCAGCGCGTCCACCAGTGGCGGTGGACCGCGCCGAGTCGCCCCGGCACCTATCTGATTACGTTCGACGGCCCCGGCAGGCGGGACGCGATCGCCGTGCACGCGTTCGTGATGGTGCCGGCAACGGAGGTCAAACAAGGCCTGCTGAACGGCTACCGCATCGGCGAGTACCCCGTGCCGCTCAAGGGCAACCCGCTCTACGCCCCGCCGCCCGGTTTCATCGAGGTGACGAAGGAGAACCAGGACACCAAGCTGTCGCCGCACTTCACCCTCAAGCAGTTTCTCTGCAAGGAAGACACGACCAAGACCTTTCCGAAGTACGTGCTGCTCAAGGAACGGCTGCCGCTGAAGCTCGAGGCGGTGCTCGAGCGCGTGAACGCGATGGGATTCGCGGTCGACACCCTCCACATCATGAGCGCCTACCGCACGCCGTATTACAACCACGCGATCGGGGACGTGCCCTACAGCATGCACCAGTGGGGCAGCGCCGCCGACATCTACATCGATCCCCTGAAGCAGGATCGGATGGCCGATCTCAACCACGACGGGCGCGTCGACGTCGAGGATTCGAGGACCCTGTCCGACGAGATCGAAAGTCTCCTCGCCGCGAAGGACTCCGCACGGTTCCAGGGCGGAATGGGCATCTACCCCGGCACCTCCGCGCATCCGCCGTTCGTCCACGTCGACGTGCGCGGCACCGCCGCACGCTGGAAAGGCTGACGGAATTAAGAAGTGAATCAAGAATTGAGAAGGGCCGCGGTCGTGTGCGCGCTGATCGCGATGGTCCTCGCGCCGGCTCGGGATGCGCGCGCCTACTCGGTGCTGGCGCACGAAGCCAACATCGATGCGCTCTGGGAGACCAGCCTTCGTCCGCTCCTGTCGCGCCGGTTTCCGCGCGCGACCCGCGACGAGGTGGCGCAGGCGCGCGCCTACGCGTACGGCGGGGCGGTGATTCAGGATCTCGGCTACTACCCGTTCGGCAGCCACTTCTTCAGCAACCTTTTGCACTACGTCCGGACCGGCGATTTCGTCGAGGCGATGATCCGCGAGTCGCACGACGTCAACGAGTACGCGTTCGCCCTCGGCGCGCTCGCCCACTACACCGCCGACAACGTCGGCCACCCGGACGGCGTCAACCCCTCCGTCGCGCTGATGTACCCGAAGCTCCGCGCGCAGCACGGCGACTTGGTCACCTACGCCGATTCGCCGTCGACCCACGTCCTGGTCGAGTTCTCGTTCGACGTCGTCCAGGCGGCAAGCGGCGCCTACGTGTCGGACATGTACCAGAGCTTCATCGGGTTTCAGGTCGCCAAGCCGGTGCTGGAACGCGCCTTTGCGGCGACCTATGGCATCGAGATGAAGGACGTCTTCATGAGCGAGGATCTGGCGATCGGGTCGTATCGCCACGCGGTGAGCCAGACGATTCCGGAGATCACCCGCATCGCCTGGCGCGACAAGCGCGAGGAGATCGAGAAGCTCAATCCGGGCGCGGCGCAGGAGAAATTCGTCTTCAACCTGTCGCGGCAGGAATACGACAAGGCCTACGGGACCGAGTATCAGAAGCCGAGCCTGTTCGCGCGATTTCTCGGTGTCCTGTACAAGCTGGTGCCCAAGGTCGGCCCGCTACGGCCGCTCCAGTTCAAGGCGCCGACCAAGGAGGCTGAAGCGCTCTTCCTCGCGAGCTTCAAGGGCACCCGCGAGCGATTCCGCGCGGCGCTCGATGCGCTCGGACGCGGCCGCCTCGATCTGCCGAACACCGATTTCGACACCGGCAAGCCCAGCGCGCACGGCGAGTACAGCCTGGCCGACGACACCTATGCGGAACTGCTGGACCGCCTGACCGGCCATCGCCTCGCGAGCGTCCCCGACGCGCTGCGCGGGAACATCAATGCGTTCTACGCCGCCGCGGCTCACAAGATGTCGAGCCGAAAAGAGCGGAAGCGCGCGGCGAAGATCCAAAAGATGCTCGCGGCACTCAACGGCCAACGCGACGGACAACGCGGAACCCGCTGAGTGCGCTGAGAAACACTTTTCTGCGTACCTGCGAGTCCTGCCTTGATCGTCGCGGATAGCTATGCAACGAGGCCGTCTCGTAGACGGAGGATCCGTGTCGCGAAGTCCCGGGCGAAGTCTTCGTCGTGGGTCGAGACGATCAGCGTACGTTGCTGGCGCTGCAGGCCCTGCAGCAGCGTGCCCAGCTCGGTCCGGCGCTCGGGATCGAGCGAGGCCGTCGGCTCGTCCATCAGCAGCAGCGGCGGATCGACGGCGAGCGCGCGCGCGATCGCCACGCGCTGCGCCTCCCCGCCCGACAGCTGGCGCGGCAGCGCGGTCGCGCGGTGGTCCACGCCGAACGCGCCCAGCAGCTCGAGACCCCGCTCGCGTGCCGCCGCCGGGGAGACGCCGTGCGCGTGCACCGGCGCGAGGCAGACGTTCTCGATCGCCGACAGATGTTCGAACAGGCAATGGAACTGGAACACCATGCCGACCTTGCGCCGCAGCTCGCGCAGCGTCGCCTTCGGTGTGTCGGCGCCCCCCGCCAGCCTCACGCCGTCGACGTCGATCTGCCCGGCCTGGAACCGCTCGAGTCCGGCGACCGCCCGCAGGATTGTTGTCTTCCCCGATCCAGACGGCCCCATGATCGCGACCAGCTCGCCGCGCGAGACCTCGAGGCTGACGCCGCCCAGGACCATCCGATCGCCGCGCTGCAGCTGCAGCGCCTCCACGCGCAGCACGATGTCGTCGGCGCGGCTCATTGCGGAGTCGTCTTCCATCGCAGCTCGAGCCGGCGCGCGACCGCGGCGAGCGGCAGCGACATCGCGAGATACAGCCCGGCGCAGAGCGTGCCGGGAATCACCCAGCTGCCGAGATTGGTCGCGAAGATCTGCGTCTGTTTGGTCAGCTCGAGAACCGTGAGCACCGACACGAGCGACGAGTCCTTGAGCAGCGCGACGAAGTCGTTGGTCATCGGCGCGAGCGCGAGACGGAAGGCCTGTGGCGCTCGTACCAATGTGAGCACCTGCCGTTCGCTCAGACCGAGGGTGCGCGCCGCCTCGAGCTGGCCGGCCGAGATGGCTTCGAGGGCCGACCGGTAAATCTCGCTCTCGTACGCCGCGTAGTTCAAGGCGAGACCGAGAAGCGCGGCCACGAATGCCGGCAACCGGATCGCCGACGCGAGGCCGTAGTACAGCACGAAGAGCTGGAGCAGGATCGGCGTGCCGCGGATCAGCTCGACGTACGCCAGCAGGGAGGTGCGGGCGATCGGCCCGCCGTACACCCGTCCGATGGCGATGAGCACGCCGATCGCGACCGCCAGGGCCATCGACAGGCACGAGAGGACGATCGTGACCAGCGACGCCTGGAGCAGCGACGGGAAATAGCGCCGCGCCGCTTCCCACTTGCCGACGCTCGCGACGCTGGCCGACGTATCGAAGCCGGTGACCGCCGGAACCGGGACGCCCGCGAGGATCCGCTCGTACAGCCCGGGCTGATCGCCGTTCCAGACCGACCACTGCCTGAGGATGCGCTCGAGGCGGCCATCGCGCATCGCGCTGCGCAGCGCCTCGTTGAAGCTGTCGCGAAGCGCGGCGTTCTGCGGTGCGAGGACACCGACGTAGTGGCCGATCGCGACCGTCTGGGGCTGAATCGTGAACCCGGTCATCGCCCGGTGACGCCGCTCGGCGAGCACGTTGTCGAGCAGCACCGCGTCCACGCGGCCGATCACGAGGTCGCTGTAGGGGTGGACGTCATCTTCATACGACACCACGTGCAGACCGTGCTCGCGCTCGGCGCGCAGCAGGATCTCGTGCGCGATGGTGCCGGCGAGCGTGCCCACGGTCTTCCCTCGCAGGTCGGCGAGCGACGTGAGACGGGGCGCGTCGGCGTCGCGCACGCTCAGCACCTCGCGAAACTCGTAGTAGGGCAGCGTCACCGCCATGGTCGCGCGGCGCGCGGGGGTGTCTTCGATCCCGCTGAGGCCGACCTCCGCATCGCCCCGGGCGATGCTCTGATCGATGGAGGCGAACGTGACGTTCAGGAACTCGGGCGTTCGGCCGACGCCGGCGGCGAGCAGCGCCGCAACCTCGACGTCGAAGCCGAGCACCCGATCGGGATGGGATGGATCGGCCTCGACAAACGGCGCGCCCCCTTCGGGGTCGCCCGCCCAGCGGAGCACGCGCGGCTGCGCGGCGACCGTCGCCGGACCGATCGTCGGCAGGTCGCGTCCCCCTTCGGGAAACAGGTAGTGTCCGGCTTTAGCCGGACCCGCTGCGATCAACAGCGCGACGAAAACGAGAACGACCCCGGCCCTGCCGCGCCGAAGCTCGAAGAGTATGCGGGCGAGCGAAGGCGGGGGCACTGGAGTAGATTCTAACGGGAGGCTGCGATGGCGAGTGTGGCGTTTCTGGGGACCGGGCTGTTGGGTGGGGCGATGGTGGAAGGGATGCTGCGCCGCGGCGATTCGGTGACGGTCTGGAACCGCACCGAAGCGAAGGCGCGCGCGCTGGAGGCGTTCGGCGCACGGATCGCCGCCACGCCGGGTGACGCGGTGGCCGGCGCCGGCCGCGTGCACATGACGCTCCCGGACGATGAGGTGGTGGAGCAGATCGTGGCGGCGTTCACGCCGCGGCTGGCCGAGGGCGCGATCGTCGTCGATCACACGACGGCGTCGCCGCGCGGCACCAAGGCGCGGATCGCGAAGCTGAACGCCGCCGGCGTGCAGTTCCTCCACGCGCCGGTGTTCATGTCGCCGCAGATGGCTCGCGACTCGATCGGCCTCATCCTCGTGTCCGGCCCGGAGGCCGTCTACGACGCGGTGCTCGAGCCGCTCAAGGCGATGACCGGCGAGGTCTGGTATCTCGGCGAAGAAGGGGACCGCGCCGCGTCCTACAAGATTTTCGGCAACTCGATGCTGTTCGTGATCGCGGCCGGCGTCACCGACGTCTTCGCGATGGCCAAGGGGCTCGGGATCTCCGCGACCGACGCGCTGACGGTGTTTTCGAAGTTTCAGCCCGGCGGGGTGATCAAGGCGCGCGGCGACAAGATGGCGCGCGGCGACTTCAGCGCGAGTTTCGAGCTCACGATGGCGCGCAAAGACATGCGCCTCATGCTCGAGGCGGCGGCTGGTCAGCCGATGACGGTGCTGCCCGGCATCGCCAAGGCGATGGACGACGCGATCGCGAAAGGGCACGGCAAGGACGATCTCGGCGCGATTGCCGCGGCAGTGATCCGATGAGGGGGCGGGAGGGGCAGGTGGGTCGGGTAGGTCGGGTAGGTTTGGCAGGCCTGAAGGCCTGCACTACGACTGTTGCGTTGGTCCTCGTAGTGCAGGCCGTTAGGCCTGCCATCGCGCAGCAACCCGCGAATCCGCTCGCGCCGTACATCAAGGTGCAGGCGCCGGTCGTCGCGCTCGTCCACGCACGGGTCATCGAAGGGACCGGCGCCGCCGCCCGCGAGGACCAGACGATCGTGATCCGCGACGGCCGCATCGCCGCGCTGGGCGATGCGTCGCGCATCCCGCCGCCGGAAGGCGCAACCATCCTCGATCTGACGGGCAAGAGCGTCATGCCGGGGCTGGTGATGCTGCACGAGCACCTCTATTACACGACCGGTCCCGGCGTGTACGGACAGCTCGGCGTCAGCTTCTCGCGGCTCTACCTGGCCGGCGGCGTCACGACGCTGCGGACGGCCGGCAACGTGAACGGGATCATGGACATCAACATCAGCCGCCGCATCGCCGCCGGCGAGATGCCCGGTCCCGACATCGACGCGACCGCGCCGTACGTCAACGGCCCGAGCGCGTTCCTCCAGATGCACGCCGTGAGGAGCGCCGACGAAGCGCGCGCGCACGTGGACTACTGGGCGAACCAGGGCGCGACGTCGCTGAAGGCCTACATGCAGATCTCGCGCGCCTCGTTGAAGGCGGCGATCGACTACGGCCACCGGCGCGGCATGAAAGTCACCGGGCACCTCTGCTCGGTGACCTATGGCGAAGCCGCCGATCTCGGCATCGACAACCTCGAGCACGGGTTTTTCGCCGCCACCGATTTCGTCGCCGACAAGCAGCCGGACGTCTGCCCCGGGCAGGGGCGCGGCCAGCAGACGATCGCCGCGCTCGACGAGAACGGCGAGCCGTTCAAGGCGCTGGTCAGGAACTGGTGGATAAGCACGTCGCGCTGACCTCGACGCTCACCGTGTTCGAGACCTTCACTGCCGGCCGCCCGCTCCCGCCGGGGCTCGACGTGCTGACGCCGCAGTTGAAGGAGACCTTCCAGCGCGCCTACGATCGCGCCGCCCAGAACACCCAGTCGGTCTACGCGACGCTCTTCCCGAAAGCGATGCGGCTCGAGCGCGCGTTCGCGAAAGCCGGAGGCCTGCTGGTGGCCGGCACCGATCCCACCGGCGCCGGCGGCGTCGTGCCCGGCTACGCGGATCAGCGGCAGATCGAGCTGCTGGTCGACGCGGGCTTCACGCCGCTCGAAGCGATCTCGATCGGCACGCTGAACGGGGCGAAGTATCTCGGCCGCGACGCGCGGATCGGATCGATTGCGCAGGGCAAGCAGGCGGATCTGGTGGTGATCGATGGCAACCCGTCGGTGAAGATCGCCGATGTGAGAAGGGTCGAAACCGTGTTCAAGAACGGCGTCGGCTTCGACCCTGCCAAGCTGATCGAGTCTGTGAAGGGGCAGGTCGGGATTTGGTAGCTCAGCCTACTGACCGGCCGCCGTGCCTTTGGTCTGGGCTGGCTTGAGCGTCAGCTTCTGCAACCGCCAGTTGAGCAGCTCCGCGACGTAGATCTCGTTCTCGCTGGGGCAGGCGATCTCGTGAATCCAGCCGAACTGCTTGGGCTGATGTCCCGATTTTCCCAGCCACCCGAGCACCTTGCCGTCGGGGACCGAGAGCTTATACACGCGGCCGGGGAACGCGTCCGAACTGTAGAGGAACTGCTGCCCGGCCGCGTTGGGCGGCGTGACGCAAATCGCCCACGGCGCGCCGCTCTGCGCGGCGGCGCCCTCCGCGGTCGGCGTGGCGCCCATCCACGGCTTCGCGTCGGGCGGCACCGGCACGTCGATCTTGATCTCGCGCACCAGCGTGTTGGTCTTCGGATCGATCACCTGGATGCGGCGGTTGCCGCGATCGCCGACGTAGATGTTGCCCTTGGCGTCGTAGGAGATCGTGTGCGGCGTGTTCAGCTCGCCGATCTTGGTGCGGCCAGGCTCGCCGATCGACGCGACCCAGTCGCCGTCCTTAGTGAACTTGGCGACGCGCGAGTTGATGTAGCCGTCGCTGATGTAGATGTTGCCCTCGGTGTCCCACGCGACGTCGGTCGGCTGGCGGAACTGGCCGTTGACCGGCGGCAGCGGCGGCGTCACGCGCTTCCACGGCTCCGCATCGTCGGACGCTTCCTTCTTGCGGCCGAACACCATCGTGACGTGGCCTTCGGGGTTGATGCGGACGATCATGTCGGAGCCCTTGTCGATGGCCCAGAGGTTGTCGTCCTTGTCGAAGCGGATCGCGTGCGCGTAGGACCAGGCGTAGAGGCCTTTGCCCACCTCGCGCAGGAACTTGCCGGTCTTGTCGAACAGGAGCACCTGCGACGCGGTGGCGCCGTAGGCAGGACCGCCGGCGCTGTTCGAGCGGGTGAAGATCGCGACCTCGCCCTTGGAGTTGACCGCGACGCCCGACACCTCGCCGACGTTCATATCGGGCGGCAGCTTCAGGAAGTTGACGTTGCCCTCGAACGGAATCTCGGGAACCGGTTGTTGCGCGTAGGACGTCGCGGCGCCGAGCAGCGCGACGAGAGCGATGACGATGCGTTTCACGTGGACCTCCAGTTGTAAGGGGTCAGACACCTCACATGGTGTCAGACACCTTACATGCGGTGACAGCGGGAAACAAGCCTATCCGCGTGCCTGCTGAGCCGTTGCCAGGCGCTCCAGCAGCGGCTCGGTCTGCTCGAGCGACAGGCAGGCGTCGGTGATGCTCTGGCCGTAGACCGCCGGCCGGCCCGGCACGTAGTCCTGACGGCCGGCGACGAGATGGCTCTCGAGCATCGCGCCGAACACGCGCCGCGATCCGGCGGCGACCTGCTCGCAGATCGCCGCGGCGACAAGCCCCTGCTTCTCGTGATCCTTGTGGCTGTTGCCGTGCGAGCAGTCCACCATCACGCTCTCCCGCAGCCCCTTGGCCGCCAGGCGTGCGCCGACCTTCGCGACGTGCTCCGGGTCGTAGTTCGGGCCGGTGCGCGTGCCGCCGCGCAGGATGACGTGACACGCGTCGTTGCCGACGGTCTGGAAGATGGCCGACACGCCCTGTTTGGTGACCGACGGAAACCAGTGTCCCGAGCGCGCGGTCAGCACGGCATCGACCGCAATCTGGGTGCTGCCGTCGGTGCTGTTCTTGAAGCCGACCGGCATCGACAGCCCCGACGCCAGTTCCCGGTGCACCTGGCTCTCCGCCGTCCGCGCGCCGATCGCCACCCACGAGATCAGGTCCGCGATGTGCTGCGGAATCTGGGTGTCGAGAAACTCCGACCCGGTCGGCAGCCCCAGATCGTTGACATCCAGCAGCAACTGGCGCGCGAGGCGGAGCCCCTTGTTGATGTGGAAGCTCTCGTCGAGATCGGGGTCGTTGATCAGGCCCTTCCAGCCAACCACCGTCCGTGGCTTCTCGAAGTACGTCCGCATCACCACGATCAGGCTGTCCGCCAGCCGATCCGCAATCGGCTTCAGCCGTGCGGCGTATTCCAGGGCCGCCTTCGTGTCGTGAATCGAGCAGGGACCGACGACGACCACCAGCCGGCGGTCCCGGCCCTCGATCGCCGCGGAGATCGCGGCGCGCGCGTCGGAGACGACGTTGGAGGCGCGTTCGCTGATCGGGATCTCCTCGAGCAGGATCGCGGGCGGAATCAGCGGCCGGACGTTTCGGATGCGGAGGTCGTCAGTCGGTTGAAACATGGTGTGGGTCTGCCGGAAGAGGGAATAATACCCTCATGCCGTTCCTCATCCGGTTGCTGGTCAATGCCGCGGCGCTCTGGGTCGCCACCCGAATCGTGCCGGGCGTGAGCTTCGACGGCGGCGCGCTGCCGTTCTTCGGCGTCGCGCTGGTGTTCGGTGTGGTGAACGCGTTCATCCGCCCGCTGCTGAAGCTCCTCACGCTCCCGCTCATCATCGTCACGCTCGGGCTCTTCGCGCTGGTCGTGAACGGGCTGATGCTCTGGCTCACCAGCTCGCTGTCCGAGACGCTCGGGCTCGGGTTCTACGTGCGCGGCTTCTGGGCGGCGTTCTGGGGCGCGCTGGTCGTCAGCCTCGTCAGCCTGATCCTGTCGATGGTGATCCGCGATCAGGCGATGACAGACCGGTATTAGGTGATCGAGTAGCCGCGTTCCTGCGCGCGGTTGACCGCGACGATGCCGGCAGGAACGAGGCGGCCGTTGCCGATCAGGTTGGTGGTGATCTCCTTGTACGCGGCGTCCGCGGAGATGCCGTGGTCCCGTGCGATGAGCCCCGCGATGGCGTGGGTCGAGAGATCGCAGACCGCAAACTGGACGCCGAGCTTGATCAAGCCGGCCATTCCGCGGGCGCGGGCCGACGGATCGGCGACCGACGGCGTGAAGTAGTTCACTTTCGGCGCTTCTTTGGTCTTGGGGTCGGTGAACTCCGCCCGCTTGGCGAGCGTCCCGCCGTACTTCGCCCATATCGCGTCGTTGTAGGCAAACGGCGCCGAGCGGTGCCGCATGACGATCACCACCGCGAGGTCACCATTCTCGAGGCCGTACCCGCTCTTGTTCGCCGAGAAGTAGTTGCCGGCGAACTGGAGCGCGTCCTCGAGCCGGTCGGGCGTCATGGTGTCGAACGCCAGGCGATGTTTGCCGGGAAGCTGGTCCAGCCAGTCGTCGGCCGCATGGCGCGCCGGCTGCCAGCGTCCGTCGGACGCGGGCGCCGCCGCCGGCGTCTGGGCCTGAGCCGTCGCCGAGCCGCCACCCCAGACGGCGCCGAGCGCGGCGAGACCGCCCCCCATGCGCGAGAGAAACGAACGACGCGCCACGCTGCCGTGAAGGTGCGGTTTCATCATGCGTCGATGGTACGCGGCGGGCGTATGGCGGTCAATCGCTAGAACCACGAGCGTCGTGAGTGGACGGCGAACTGGGCAGACTAGAACGTCACGTTCAGGGTGAAGGGCTTGGCGCTGATCGTCACCGTGAAGCGGCGCTCGCCTCCGGCGGCGCGCTTGACGAGGACCTCGTGGACACCGAGCGGAACCGGCGCGGCGTTCACAGGTGCGTCGCCGATGCGGGTGCCGTCCAGCCACACCTCCGCCGCTTCCGCCGCCGTTACCGTGAGCGTCGACGGCTCGGGTGCGAGCTGCAGGGGGGTCGTTTCACCCGGCTTCACGTCCACCTGCCGGACCGCGTCGTAGCCGAGCGCGCGATTCGTCAGCCGGAGCTGATGGGAGCCGGCCGGCAGCATGATCTGGTGGCTGTCGTCGGCGCGCAGCACCCGTCCGTTCTCCGCGATCGTGACGTCGAACGGCGCATACACTGTGACGAAACCGGCGAAAATCGCTTCGTCGATCGTCGCGGGGGCCGTCGGAGAGATGGTGACCGTGCGCCGAATGGTGCCGCCCTCGCCCTTCAGTTCGACCTCGTGGTGTCCCAGGCTCAAGTCCGTGAGGTTCAGCGGCGTCACGCCCCTCGGCTTGCCGTCGACCAGCACCTCGGCGCCGACCGGCGTCGAGCTGACGCGCAGCGAACCCTGAGCCGTCTTGGCCGCCGCGGCCGCCCCGGCTGGTTTCGAGGCATTGGCCGTTGACGCCGTCACGGCGGGCCGCGCCGGCAGCGACTCCCAGAGATAGCGTCCGCCTGCGACGGCGGCGCCGAGGATGACGGCCGCGGCCGCGCCAAGCGCGAGCCATTTCAGGAGCGGCTTGTTCTGCTCGAGCGTACGCGTCATGGCCGCCCAGGCGGCCTGACCGAATGGACTCGACGGAGGAAGGGTCGCAGCCGGGACGACTGCTGGTGCGGTCTCGGCCACGCGCGGGATTTCGGCTGGCGCGGGTGCGGGGACGATATCCGCGGCAGACGCGGCGGGAGACGCGATTGCCAGGTTCAGCGGCACGCTGGTCCACTTGGTGCGTCTGGCGTGGGCCCAGCTCGCGGCCACATGCGCCGCCGACACCAGCCGGTCCCGCTGTTCCTCCAAGGCACTGTCGTTCTCCGACACGACCAAAACTATAATCGTTCTGCTTTCAACCCTGATGACCAATTCCCGGTTCGTCCCATCGGCTGGCTCGACAGGCCCCGTCACCCACGCACTCGCGGAAGCCGCGCAGCGCGAGCTCAACGCGCTGCGCGCCGAACTGGACGTGCGGCTCGCCGCGCTCGAGGCCGGCCTGGCGCACCCCGATCCGCGGACGTCGCTGGAAGACCTCGTCATGGGGCTGGCGCGAGTCGCGACCGCCGAAGCGGAGTCGGCGGCGACGCGGGCGGCGTTGGAGGCGCAGCTGTTCGCTCAGGAGAGCGCCGGGGCGGCGGTCGTCGAGGCGCACGCTGCGCTCGACGCCGCGCGGGCGCATGCCGACGCGCTGCGCGCGGAGCTCGAGTTGGGTCGCGCGGCAGCCGACGGGCAGCGCCGGTCGCTCGAGGCGATTCAAGCAGAGGCCCAGGCCGTTCGCGGTGAGCTCGAGGCGAGCCGCGCGGCCTTGGAGACCATGCGGGCGAAGCTCGGTGCGGAGAGCCAGGCGGTCCTGACCGTGAGGCGTGAGCTCGAAAAGGAGCGCACGGCCGCCGGTGCGGGGAGGGACGAGCTCGAGGCGACGCGTGCCGACGCCGACACCCTGCGTCGCGAGCTCGAGGCGAGCCAGGCCGCCGCCGACGCGCTGCGCGGGAAGTTCGGCGCGCAAGGCGAGGCGGCCGAGACGCTGAGACGCGAGCTCGATGCGGAGCGCGCCGCCGCCGATGCCGCGCGCGGCGAGCTCAACGCCAGTCGCGCCGACGCGGACGCGGTGCGTCACGAGCTCGAGCAGAGTCGCGCCGACGGGGAGGCGCTGCGCCAGGAGCTCGAAGCCGGTCGAGCAGCCGCCGAAGCGTTGCGAAGAAAGCTCGGTGCGCAGAACAAAGCCGCCGAGGCGCTGAGACGCGAGCTGGACGCGGAACGTGCGGTCGCCCAGGGGCTGCGCGGCGATCTCGAACAGGCACAGGTGACGATCGAACGCGATCGTGAGTCGAGCGCGACCGTGCGTCAGGAGTCTGAAGAACTCCGAGCCTCGCTGGACGAGGAGCGCCGGGCCGGCGGCGAGCATGCTCGCGAGCTGGAACGTGTCCGAGCGGAGCTCCAGTCGGCGCTGGAGGCCGACCAGGCGCGGCGAGGGCTGGTCGAAGATGTCGAGCAGGCGGCCGAGCGCGAGCGGTCGCGCTCGACCGCGCTCGAGGCGGAGATCGCCTCGCAGCGCGCTGCCGCCGCCGATCTGGCCGCGACACTCGCCAACTACGAGCGCGAGCTGGCCGAGTCCCGGCTCGCGGTCGAGGCACGCACCTCAGGTGAGGTCGACTACCAGGCGGCGGTGAAGGCGCTCGAGGATCGGTGCGCGGACCTCGATGAACGCGGCAGCGCCGCGCTGGCTCGCGCGGCGGAAGCCGAGAAGGAACGCCAGGCGCTGGCGGCCGAGCTCGAGGCCGAGCGGCAGCGCCTCGCCGGTGCGCTGGCCGAGGCCGACGCGCGGGTGACCGCGCTCGATACCGATCGCGCCGAAGCCGAGCGCAGCTGGGAGGAGGCGGAGGCGCGCGCCGATGATGTCACGGCGGAACGCGACGAGCTCGTGCTGCTGCTCGAAGCGGCCAAGAAGTCGATCCAGGGAATGAACGCTGCGGTCGACGAGCGCCTGGCCGCGATTGACGCCAAGCGGGCGCGCGCGCTGCAGGCCGCTGAGGCGCGAGCCGAAGCGGCGGTCGGTGAACGCGACGCGCTCGCCAAACAGCGCGACGCGCTGGCGCAGGAGCGCGACACGCTCGCCCGGGAACACAGCACGCTCGTCCAGGCACACGACACGCTCGGCGAGGAGCGCAGCGCGCTTGCCCGGGAGCGCGACACGCTGGCCCAGGAGCGCGATGCGCTGGCCCAGGAGCGCGATGCGCTGGCGCAGGCGCACGGCGCCGTGCTCCAGGAACGCGATGCGCTGGCCGCCGAGCGTGCCTCGGCCACGCCCGCGCCCACCGGCGAGACGCCAGGCGCGGGCGAGGCGAGCGACACCCTCGAGCGGCTGGCGGCGGCGACCGAACAGATCCGCGTCCTCGAACTCCAGCTCTTCGAGCGCGACCGCGGGCCCCGCGATCGCGACGTCGATCTGGACCCGCTGCTGCCGCCGGTGCCGCCGGCCTCGATCGCGCAAGCGGGCCAGAAGGCGAAGCGTTACGGTTTCAAGCCTCTGAGAAAAGTGCAGGTCGATCGCGACCCGGCGCTCCTGGTCGACCTCTCCGTGACCGGCGCACAGGTGATTTTCGCCGCGCCGCCCGAAGTCGGACGGATCGTCACGGTCGCACTGCTGTCGGACGAGACGCCCTGCTTCTGTCAGGGCCGGTTGATCTGGGCCCGGCGCGAGCAGACCGCGAAAGGGCGGCCGTTCCGCTACCCGACGGGGATTGCCTTCACCGCGATCGATGATGCGGCGATCCAGGCATACATCACGCGTCATGCGGTGAGCCAGGAGTGATATGAAGCCTGTGGTGCGTGCACCCCGCCGTCTCGTCATCGTGGCGCTCGCGGCGGCCGTGACCGTCGTGCCGGCGGCACAGCAGCCCGCGCCCGCCGCGGCGCCTCGCGCGAACAGCCAGGCGCCGGCCAACCCGGCGCTCGATCGGTACAAGCGGGACGTCGGCCAGGAGGTCGATGGCCTGCAGGAAATGATTCAGCGGATGAACGACCAGGTCTTCAGCTTCGGCGAACTCGGATTCCAGGAGTTCGAGACGACGAAGTACCTGACCGGCATCCTCAGACAGAACGGCTTCACGGTGCAGGAGAACCTGGCCGGCATCCCGACGGCATGGATGGCCAGCTGGGGATCGGGCAAGCCGGTCGTCGCGCTCGGCTCCGACATCGACGACATTCCCCAGGCGTCGCAGAAGCCCGGCGTCGCGTACCACGATCCGATCATCGAAGGGGCGCCGGGCCACGGCGAAGGGCACAACTCCGGCATGCCGCTCCAGATTGCCGCGGCGCTTGCCGTGAAGAAGATCATGGAGCAGCAACACCTGCAGGGGACGCTCCGGCTCTGGCCGGGCGTCGCCGAGGAGCTGGATGGCGCCAAGGCGTACTACGTGAAGGCCGGCGCGTTCAAGGACGTCGACATCTCGATCTTCGCGCACGTCGGCGCCAACATGCAGGTCAGCTGGGGCGACAGCACGTCGAACGCGCTGGTGTCGGTCGAGTACAACTTCAAGGGCGAGAGCGCCCACGCCGCCGGGGCGCCGTGGCGCGGCCGTTCCGCGCTCGATGCCGTCGAGCTGATGGACACGGCCTGGAACTTCCGCCGCGAGCATCTCCGGCTGCAGCAACGCTCGCACTACGTGATTACCAACGGCGGCGATCAGCCGAACGTGGTTCCTCCCAACGCGTCGGTCTGGTACTACTTCCGCGACACCGACTATCCGCACACCAAGGAGCTGTGGGCGATCGGCGACCGGTTGGCCCAGGCGGCGACGCTGATGACCGACACCGAGGTCTCGTCGCGGCTGCTCGGCTCGGCGTGGTCGGGGCATTTCAACAAGACGATCGCCGAGACGATGCACGCCAACATCGAGGCGGTCGGCCTGCCGCGCTGGACCGAGGCCGATCAGGCGCTCGCCAAGGCGCTGCAGCACGAGTTGAAGGTCCCGGAGATCGGCCTGGCGACCAAGATCGACCCGCTGCGTGGCCGCGCGACCATTCCCGACGAGGAACGGCGCGGCGGCGGCTCCGACGACATCGGCGACATCTCCTGGGTGGTGCCGACCGTGACGCTCAACTACCCGGCCAACATGCAGGCCGGCCCGGGCCACAACTGGGCGAACGCGATCTCGATGGCGACACCGATCGCGCACAAGGGCATTTACTATGGGTCGAAGGTCGTGGCGCTGACGGTGCTGGATTTCCTGACCCGTCCCGAGCTCGTCACGGAGGCGTGGGACTATTTCACCAACGTCCAGACGAAGAATACGAAGTACGTGTCGTTCATCCGGCCGGGCGACAAGCCGGCGATCTGGCTCAACGAGCAGATCATGGCGAAGTACCGCCCGGAGATGAAGAAGTATTACTACGACCCGTCGAAGTACAAGACCTATCTCGAGCAGCTCGGGATCACCTACCCGACGGTGCGGACGGCGCCCAAGCCGCCGCAGGAGTGAGCGGCGGAGCCGCACATCTCAGCCAAACCCAGGCCCAAACCCGGGCGCCAACGGCACCTTGTCTGATGGGCCCGCCCCGAGCATTGGCAGTGTATCGGTCTTGCCCGCGTAGGCGAACGTGACACCTCAGCTGGAAGCCAGGCACGGCAGGCGTGCATTCGTCATGGCATTTTCCATGCTCTGGCCATCACCATGCAGGCCGAGCAGACCGACACCGAACCGGGAGTCGTGCTCTGGGAGCAGGCGCCGCTCAGGTGCCGGTTCCTCTCACACGTGACGGAGCCGCGCTTCGAAACGCGGCTGTATGCCAGCGGCGTGCTCATCGCCCAGATGTTCTTTTCGGATCACGTCGAGGCGTCGGCGTACGCCGTTCAGCAGATGCACCGGTACGGCGGGTAAGACGCGCGCGGTTCGACGAGGAGACGCCGCCGCTGACTCCTTATCTTCGTGCACGGATGCCGAACGGCGCGCCGTCGTACGCGCGCATCTTCTCGATGGCGAATTGCGACGCGGCGTCGGTGTCGGAGAAGCATTGACAATGTACCACCACGCCGACGACCAGCAGGCGGATCTCGATGCGGTCCGGGCTGTGCGTCCGGCAGGTGCAGGCCATGCCCCCGCGGCGCCAGAGAATGACATCCTCTGCTGGGTGACGAGTGCTGGTGGTCCCGTCCATATCGCACGTCCGTCCTTGCACAGCGACCGGTCGAAGGTGGTTCTCGCAGATTAGCCCCCCACAAATAAAGGATCAAGCCCCCTCGACATTCCAAGATCATCATTGACGCGTCGCCGCCGCCTTCCTCCTCGACGCCGACAGCCGTCCAGGAGCGGCGTAGAATGTAAAGTCGCGGGGGGGACATGAACGCATCTTTACCGCTTCAACCAGCCGTTCCACGTTGGGTCACTACCCTCGCCGGTGCCCTGAGCCTGCTCGGGCTCGCGGGCCTCGTCCTGACTTGCGTCCTCGGCTTTGAAACACCGAATACGGCGCTGTTAGCCACGTCCGTTGCGCTGATGTGTGCCGCTCCGCTGGCGGTGCTGTGGCATCTTGCCGAAACAGATACGCTCACGACCGAGGAGAAGCGCCTGTGGGTTCGGGAATTGACCAGCGCCGAAGCGTTGACGGCCATCTCCGAGTACGTCACGTCACTTGACCTCAGGGCGAGCGCCCGGAGAAGAGTCGAGGACGCTGCCGCTAGACGCGCGCGTTCCTCTTGAGAAGCCCATGCGTTCTCGCCTTCCATTGACCGTCGGGTGCTGGGTTGGACTTCTCGCGATCGTGATCGCCGCGCCGATTTCGGACTGGACGACCGTCGTTACTCTTCGTTCAGGTGTTTCGGTGCGAGTCGAGTCTTCCAATGGAATGGTCCAACAGGGCGAATTCCTGGGTGCCGACACCGACCATCTCACCATGGCCGTAGCAAGGCGACCGGTAGACATCAGGCGGGCCGAGGTGCGGCGCCTCTACCGAGTGTCGGAACGCAAGGTGGGGCGTTTCGCATTGCGAGGACTCGTCATCGGCGCGACAGGCGGTGCAATACTTGGCGCAGTCGCAGCCGAGACCAACAAAGCTCAGTTGTCAGCATTGATGGCGCTGGGTTGGGGTGCGATCGGAGCAGTCATTGGCGCGATCACTGGACTGAACCGTGGCCGCGTTCTGCTATACGAAGCGCAGGTCTCTGGCGGTTAGCAAAACCGCGGCTGCCGCGCGGTTTTCTCGAGCGAATTGAAGGTTGGTGCGGAAGAGAGGATTCGAACCTCCACTGGATTGCTCCAACTAGCTCCTGAGGCTAGCGCGTCTGCCATTCCGCCACTTCCGCAAGTGGTGAGAAAAAACCCGAAGGCCGAACCCTCAGTATAGCCGAAACCTGCTCCCAGGTCAGCGGACGCGGGCCCGGTTGCGCTTCACGCAGGCCGGCGCGAAGCCGTTTGAGCACCGGCCAACGGCGCGCGTGCCTGATCTGCCACTGCTTGACCGTGACGCCACGGTTGCGGAGGCTGTCATCCCATTGGACTCGCTTGACCGCGCGGTACAAATCCGGATCCGATTCGCGGAGCTGCGCCTGGCCAAGGTCCCAAATCCGCTTTTTGTCTTCGTACGCCAGCCACCCGTCGCCGGGTTGTCGCTCGCTGATGCCCGGGTCGGTGCTCATGATCGTCAACATGTCGAGCCATCGGCGCGCTTCGCGCTTGCGCCGGCGGACGTTCGGCGGCGCAAGCTGATCCCACCAGAAGCGATCGCGCTCCGCGCCGGTGAGCTGTTCAGCCTTCTCGATCGCGTCCCAGAACGGGAGCACCTTATATGGGCGGCGGTTCGAGGTCCCGGATGCGCTTGTCATGTTCGGTGAGCGCGCGGTCAAAGTGTTCCAATCCGTCGGCGAGGCCTTGCGTATTCGCGCCGACTTTCTGCGCGAGTGATTCAACGCTGCGGAACAGCCGCCGAAACTGCGCGTCCAGCGAGTCGAAGCGTGCATTGACCGCCTCGAACCGTGCGTCGACCGCGTCGAATCGTGCGTCGACCGTGTCGAATCGTGCGTCGGACCGTGCGTCAGTCGCTCTGAAGCGCGAATCCATCCGTTCTTTGAGCTGCGCAATCGTCATTCGCTTGCTGCGGTTGGGAATCATAGCATCGTCGAAATGCGAAGACGATGCCCGGCCGAGGCGCGCAGGAAACGTTCGGGAATTCGTCGATCGCCGCGATTCATCGACGCAGAGTGCGCGGAAAACGCAGCACCCCTTCGTTACGCCATTCGCAGATTCTGCTACTCGCTCCGGAGCGCTTCCAGCGGATCGATCCGCGCGGCGCGATTGGCGGGGAGCAGACAGGCCATCACCGCGATCGGGATCAGGATCAGCGGCGCTGCTGCGAACGCGACGATGTCGAGCGGGCCGACGCCGAAGAGGACGCTCTGCATCAGCCGGGTGAGCGCCGCCGCGGCCAGCAGGCCGAGGATGAGCCCGATCGTCGTGGCACCGAGCCCTTCGCGAATCACCAGTCGCACGAGATCCGCCTTCCCCGCACCCAGCGCGGCGCGGACGCCGAGCTCGCGCCGCCTCTGCGAGACGTTGTACGACAGCACTCCGTAGAGCCCGATCGACGCGAGCGCCAGCGCGAGGATCGCAAACGTCACCAGCACGGTCGTCGCGAAGCGTGGCTGATCGACCGACGCGGCGACCCGCTGGGAGAGCGGCACGGTTTCGATCGCGGCCGTGGGCAGCGCGTCGTGCACCGCCGTGCGGACCGCCGGCGCCAGAGACGACGGCGCGCCCGCGGTTCTGATCACGAGCTCGAAGCGGGAGCCGAACTCCGCCCGATCTCTTGCCACGACATACATGTCGGGCTGCGGCTTGCGATCGTTCCCGTCCTTCAACACGTTGGCGACGATGCCGACGATTTCGGCCGCCCGCTTGCCGGTCTCGATCTGCTGCTCGAATCGATAACCGAGCGGCTGCGGCGGCAGATACAGGCGCGCGAATTCCTCGTTCACCACCCACGCGCGCGTACCGCTCGAGAAGTCGGCGTCGGTAAACAGCCGGCCCTGGCGCACGCGGAGGCCAAGCGCCTCCTGATACCCGGGCGTGACGATGTAGCTGATGGCGCGCGCGTTTGTCGGCTGCGCCCCGGGCGCGGTCCATGGCGCAGGGAAGCCGGAGATCATCGTCGAGTTGTCGAGCGGCGCCATGTTGCCGGCGCCGGCCGCGACGACGCCCGGCATCGCGCGAAGCCGCTCGACGAGCGGCGCGATCAGCTGCTGCGTCCGTGCCGCCAGCTCGTCGCCGTTGCCGCCCGGTACATAGACCTCGACCGCCAGGACGCGATCGGGCGTGTAGCCGGCGTCGACGTGCGTCAGGCGCACGAAGCTGCGCGCGAGCAGCGTCGCGCCAACGAGCAACAAGACCGCGAACGCGGCTTCCGCCGTCAGCAGGCCGTCGCGCATCCGCCGCGCGCGCACGCCGCGGAAGCCGCCTGCAGTCGCCCCGTCGCCGCCGTGCAGCGACTCGGCGAGGTTGAAACGGCTGCCGCGCAGTGCCGGCGCGATGCCGGCCGCAACGGCCGTGAAGATGGCGGTGAATGCGGTGAAGGCGAGCACCGGCGCGTCCAGCTGAATCGCATCGAGACGCGGGAAATCGCGCGCCGCCGTCACCTGCGCGATGCGCACCAGTGCCCACGCCAGGCCGAGCCCGAGCGCACCGCCCGCGGCCGACAGGACCAGGCTTTCGGTGACCAGCTGGCGCGCGATGCGCGACGCGCTGGCGCCGATCGCCGCGCGCACCGCGAGTTCCCGCTCGCGCGCGACGCCGCGCGCGAGAAACAGGTTCGCCACATTCGCGCAGGCGATCAGCAGGACGCACACCACGCCGGCGGCGAGCACCAGCAGCGCCGGGCGAAGGGTCATGGTCATCTCGTCGACCATGCCGCGGACGTGCACCACCGGCGGCCCGCCGATGCCGAAGAGGAGATTGGCGGCCATCGGCCGCACGGTGCTTCTCGCCGCGGCGGTCCCCTCGGCTTCGGCCTGCGCGGTGGTCATCTCCGGCTTCAGTCGCGCGAGCCCGAACAGGACCGACATCCGGCCGCGCCGGCCGGTCACGGCGTCAGCCGCCGCCGGGGGAATCACCAGGGGCATCCACAGCAGCGCGTCATGGTTCGGAAACGCGAGACCCGGCTTCGCGACGCCGACGATCGTCGCCGGCGTACCGTCGATGTCGACGCCCCGTCCGACGATCGACGCGTCGGCGTTGAACCGCTCGCGCCAGCCGCGGTCGCTCAGCACCGCGACCGGCGCGCTGCCGGTCTTCGCGTCGTCGTCTCGAAGGAACCGGCCGAGCGCCGGCGCCTCGCCGAGCATGGCGAACAGCGACGGTGTGACGTCGGCGCCTTCGAGACGCGACGATTCGCCGTTGCGCGTCACGGTGTAAGCCGAGGTGCGGTAACCCGCGAACTGGTCGATCGTGCGCGGCGATGCGCTCCACGCGTAATACGTGAGGTTGCTGAGCATCGGTGCCCGCAGCGGCGAGACCGCGCCGGGATGCTCTTCCGACAGGCGTACCAGGCGGTCGGCGGCCGGATACGGCAGGGGCCGCAGCAGCACGCCATACACGACGGAGAACACGGCGGTGGTGGCGCCGATCCCGAGCGCGAGCGTCAGCAGCCCGGCCGTGGTGAAGCCCTTGTTCCGCCGCATCATCGCGACGGCGTAGCGCATGTCTTTGAGCAGCGTCTCCATGGGGGGAGACTATACTGATTCCATGGCCCGTCGTGGATTTGCAATCCTGTTTACGCTGCTCGGCGCCGCGCTCTTTGTGTCCATCGTCGGCTTCACGGCGATGTACATGATGTTCGGCCGCGAACCGGCCGTCCCGTCCAGCGCCACGCTGGTCCTGCGCGTCGGCGGATCGCTCAGCGAGCTCGCGCCCGCCGACGTCGTCGGCTACCTGCGCGGATCGAAGACACCGACGGTCCGATCGATCGTCGACAACCTGCGGAAGGCGAAGGTCGATCCGCGCGTCAAGGCGGTGCTGCTGAAGCCGACCGGCTTCGAGTCGCCGTTCTGGGCGAAGGTGCAGGAGGTGCGCGACGCGGTGCTCGACTTCAAGAAGTCGGGCAAGCCGGTCTACGCCTACCTCGAGTACGGCGGCGACCGCGAGTACTACCTCGCGACGGCGGCCGACAAAGTGTTTCTGATGCCGTCGACGCCGCTCGATCTCGTCGGCGTCGCGACCTACGAGCTCTTTCTCCGCGGCACGCTGGACAAGATCGGCGCGATTCCCGATCTCCATCGCATCGGCCAGTACAAGACCGCGGTCAACACCTTCAAGGAAAAGGGTTATACCGCGGCGCACAAGGAGATGGACGAATCGATGAACCGCGATCTGTACGATCAGATCGTCAGGGGCATCGCCGACAGCCGCAAGAAGAACGAAGCCGACGTGCGCACCCTCATCGACGATGGCCCGTTTCTCCCGGAGGACGCGCTGGCCGCGGGGCTGATCGACGAGGTGGCCTACGAAGATCAGGTGGACGACAAGCTGCGCGCCGGCGAGCAGCGCCGTCATCTCGACGGCGACGACTACGCGCGGGTCAGCCTGACCTCGGTCGGGCTGAACAAGGGGCCGCGGATCGCCATCATCTACGCGAGCGGGACGATCAACGGCGGCAAGAGCGGCTACGACCCGGTCAACGGTCCCGTGCTCGGGTCGGAGACCGTGATCGAGTACATCCGCCAGGCGCGGCGCGACACGTCGGTCCGCGCGATCGTGCTGCGCGTGGACAGCCCCGGGGGATCCACCACCGCCTCCGACGCCATCTGGCGTGAACTGGTCGTCGCCAAGACGGAGCGCGCCGATCGTCCGCTCATCGTGTCGATGTCGGATCTGGCCGCGTCGGGCGGCTACTACATCGCGATGCCGGCGCAGGTGATCGTGGCCCAGCCGTCGACCCTGACCGGGTCGATCGGCATCTTCGGCGGCAAGTTCGTCACCGGCGGCGTCTACGAGAAGCTCGGGGCCCGGATCGAGTCGACCAGCGTCGGCAAGCACGCGGAGATCAACGGCCCGGCGCGCCCGTACAATGCCGAGGAACTGAAGAAGCTGCAGGAGCAGCTGCAGTCGTTTTACGACCAGTTCGTGGAGAAGGTCGCCGAGTCGCGGCACAGCACGCCGGAAAAGATCGACGCGCTGGCGCAGGGACGGGTCTGGACCGGACGCCAGGCGAAGCAGAACGGGCTGGTCGACGAGCTCGGAGGACTGGATCGCGCGGTCGCGGTGGCGAAGCAGCGTGCGAAGATCGCGGCCGACAGCGACGTCGAGCTGGTCGTCTACCCGCCGCGGAAGAGTTTTTACGAGCTGCTGTCGGATCAGTTCAGCGGGTCTGGCGACTCGGCACAGTCGGCCGCGGTGACCGCCTGGCTGAGCGCGAACCTGTCGAGCGGGGAGATCGAGGCGCTGCGGATCATGCGCGGCCCGTTCGCGATGTTCCGCCGCGGCGAGCCGCTGGCGATGCTGCCGTTCACGTTCGTGCGCTGATGCTACTCTGACCACGAAGACACCAGGGCACGAAGACGCACGAAGAAGATCTATCTTTTCTTCTTCGTGTGCCTTCGCGTTCTTCGTGTTTTCGTGGTTGTGCTCAGCTCGCCGCGCGCTGGAGCGCTTCGCGGTTGACTTCGATCTTCAGCTTCTGCTTCGCCTTGACCATGTAGGCCGAGAAGAAACGGTTGCGGCGGTCGGTCAGCAGCTCTTCGCGGAAGCGATCCTTCGACGAGGTCCACTCTTCCGGCGTCACCGCCTTCTTCTCGATCACCTTGATGACGGCGGTGCCGGTGTCGGTGGCGATCGGATCGCTGACCGCGCCGACCGCGAGCTTGAACGCCGCGTCCTCGACGGCCGGCGCCACGCCGAGGTCGGGAATCGGGGAATCCTGGGTGATCAGCTCGGTGGTCTTGGCCTCGACGCCTCCCGCCTTCGCGGCCTTCTCGAAGTCAGGCGCGGACTTCAGCCTCGCCCCCAGCTCCGCCGCCTTCTGCTTGCTGAGATCGCGCGCCTTCTGCTTCACGACCTCCTCGCGCACGCGCGCCGTCACTTCCTCCGCCTTCGGCACGTAGGGCGCCTGGGTCGAGACCAGAGTCTGGAACACGAAGCCGCGCGAGGCGCGCAGCGGGCCGGCCACATCGTTCGGCTTCATGTCGAACGCCTTGTTCGCCGCCTCCGGCGAGGGGCCGAGGCCCAGGATCGGCTCGTCGCGCGCGAAGAAGCCTGACTCCTGGACGGTGAGCCCCTGCGCCTTCGCGACCTTGTCGAGATCCGCCGGCTTGGCGATCTGCTTCTCGAGGCTCTGGGCGAGATCCGCCGCCTGGGCCTGCGCGCGCTGGTAGGCGAGCTGATCGGTCAGCTGCTGCCGCACTTCGGCGAGCGTCCGCGTGGTGGCGTTCTTTTTGTCGACCAGCTTGATGATGTGGTAGCCGTACTGGGTCTTCACCAGGTCGCTGATCGCGCCAGGCTGCATCGCGAACACCGCCTGATCGAACTCCGGCACCATGCGCCCGCGGCCGAAGTAGTCGAGGTCGCCGCCGTTCTTCGCGCTGGCCTCGTCCTCGGAGTTCTTCCTCGCGAGCTCGGCGAAGTCCGCGCCGCCCCGCGCCTGCTTGAGCAGCGCTTCGGCCTTGGCTTTCACCGCCGCGTCGTCCTTGCCTTCGGTCTTGAGCAGGATGTGGCTCGCCCGGACCTGTTCCGGCGTGGTGTACTGCTCGCTGTTGTTGCTGTACTCGCGCTCGATGTCGGCGGCGGGGACCACCGTCTTCGCGCGCAGCGCTTCGACGTCGATCAAGAGATAGCGGATCTTGCGCTTCTCGGGGATCTTGAAGTCGTTCTTGTGCGCCTCGAAGTAGCTCGTCACTTCCGCGTCGCTGGCGCTGACCTGGGTGCGGAAGCTGTCGGCGGTGAAGCTGACGACCGAGAGCTTCACCTTGTCGTTGCGGCGGCGGTATTCCTTCTCGAGATCCTTGTCGTTCACCGACAGCCAGTCGGTCAGCGAGCCGCGAAGCTTCTCCACCGCGAGACCGCGGCGGACGTTGTCCTCGAACTCGGAGGCGACCATCGGCGGACGCTGCATGCGGAGCAGCTGCTGGTAGCGCGCCTCGCCGATGAACCCGCCGTTCTCCTGGAACGCCGGCATCGCGAAGATCCGCTGCCGCACTTCCTCGTCCGACACCTTGATGCCGAGCCGTTCGGCCTCGGCGAGGGCGGCGCGCTCGTCGACCATCTGCTGCAGGATCTGCTGCTCGATGCCCAGTTGCTTCAGCAGCTGGTCGCTCATGTTGCCACCGTAGGCGGAGCGATAGGCCTGCAGTTGAGCTTGATAGGTACGCCGGAAATCGGCGCCGGAAATCTCACGCCCCTCGACCTTGGCGACGGTGTCGCCCGAGGCCGCGTCGGCGCCGCTCCCGCGCAGGAAGTCAGGAATGTAAAAAAGGACGAACGCCACGCACACCAGGCCGAGACTCCACTTGAGCCAGTCCCTGTGGCGGCGCATCCGATCGAGCATGGTCATTGGGGCACCTTGGAAACTTTCATTTTAGGCTAGGAACTTGCGATGTGGCAAGCAGTTACAAGCGGGCGATGTGCTATATTCGCAGAGGATAGAAGCACTTAGCTGATGTCTTCAGCCAGTCGAGCCCCACGGACACCGGTACCGTTGTATCCGGCGGTCGGCGCCGCCGGTAAGAGCGGGTCCAAGCCGCGTCGCGCGAGCGAGATGTCGCTCAAGACGCCTGGCCTGGATCTGTCGACACGGCTGCGTGTATTTCAGCGCGAGCTGCGCAGCCATGTCGAGCGTCGCGACGCGCTGATCGATATCGTCCGCGGCGTCAACGCGACGCTCGAGCCGCCGAAGATCGCCGAGGTGCTCGTCGATCGCGCCACGACCTGGGTGCCCGCGCCGTGCTGGGCCGTGGTCTCGGCGGATCTCTCGGGAGAATTGTCCGTCCTCGCCGATCGCGGGCTCGGACCCGACCAGACCCCCGCGGTTCACGCCATCGCCGCCTGGGTGATGCAGCGCAACCAGGAGTTCGTGACCGCCGACTTGAGCCGTGATACCCGCGTGACCAACGCCGCAGCCGGCGCGGTCGTGGCGTTTCCCCTGAGCTGCCGGGGCCGCCGGGTCGGCGCCCTCGTGGCGCTCGATCGCCAGCCGTCCACGCGGGACCCGCGGCTGTCGGAGAGCATGCTCCGCGCGGTGCGCATCCTGCTCGAGCCGGCCTCGGTGGCCCTCGACAATGCGCTGCTGCTCAAGCGCGCCGAGGCGCTGTCGGTCACCGACGACCTGACGCACCTCTACAACTCGCGATACCTGAACCTCGTGCTGCGGCGCGAAACCAAGCGTGCGTCGCGCAGCGGCCGGCCGCTGTCGCTGCTGTTCATCGATCTCGACGGGTTCAAGGCGGTCAACGACACGCACGGCCACCTGTTCGGCAGCCGCGCGCTGGTCGAGGCGGCCGCCGTGATCCGCGCCAGCGCGCGCGAAACCGACGTCGTCTCGCGCTTCGGCGGCGACGAGTTTGCCCTCGTCCTGCCGGACACCGGCGGCGAGGGCGCGTTCGCGGTGGGCGAGCGCATCCGCGAGCGCATCGCCGCCCACTCGTTTCTCGTGCCGGATCGGCTGAACATCCACCTCACCGTGTCGGTGGGGGTGGCCACCCTGCCAGACGTCGCCGCCTCGGCCGAAGAACTCATGCAGGCCGCGGACAACGCGATGTACCGAGTCAAAGATTCCGGCAAGAATGGCATTCAGGCCGCCGTCGATCCCGCCGATATATAAGTCAGTGGTCATGAGTCGTCGTCAGGCATAGGTCGTTAGTCGTCTGTCTTGCACACAACTGCGCACCGTGACGCCCGCGGCCACCGACCACTGACGACAAGGAGTTCCGTTTGAGTCTTCGTTCGATGCTTTCGCTGTTTTCGAGTGACCTCGCCATCGACCTGGGCACGGCCAACACCTGCGTCTACGCCCGCGGGAAGGGGATCGTCGTCAACGAGCCCTCGATCGTGGCGATCAACAAGGTCACCGGCCGCGTCGAGGCCGTCGGTAAAGACGCCAAGGACATGCTCGGCCGCACGCCGGGCAACATCGTGGCGATCAAGCCGATGAAGGACGGCGTCATCGCCGACTTCGAAGTCACCGAGAAGATGCTGACCTACTTCATCAAGAAGGCGCACAACCGCAACGTCTGGGTCCGCCCCCGCATCGTCATCGGCGTGCCCTCCGAGATTACCCAGGTCGAAAAGCGCGCGGTGAAGGACAGCGCCTACCGGGCGAAGGCGAGCGAGGTGCACCTGGTCGAAGAAGCGATGGCCGCCGCGATTGGCGCCGGCATGCCGATCACCGAGCCGTCGGGCAACATGATCGTCGACATCGGCGGCGGCACCACCGACATCGCCGTCATCTCGCTGGCGGGCATCGTCTACAGCAAGGCGGTCCGGGTCGCGGGCAACGAGATGGACGAGGCGATCATCCAGTACGTGAAGAAGCAGTACAACCTGCTCATCGGCGAGCGCACCGCCGAGGCCATCAAGATTGAAATCGGCTCCGCCTTCCCGCTCGAGGAGCGGATGACGATGGAGATCAAGGGGCGGCACCTGATCGAGGGCGTGCCGAAGACGATCACGATCACCGACGAAGAGATCCGCGAGGCGCTGGCCGAAACCGTCAACGTGATCGTCGACGCCGTGCGCGTCGCGCTCGAGCGCACCCCGCCGGAGCTGTCGGCCGACATCGTCGACCGCGGCATCGTCCTGACCGGCGGCGGCTCGATGCTGAAGAACCTCGACAAGCGGTTGCGTGAGGAGACCGGCCTGCCGCTGGCGATGGCCGAGGATCCGCTGTCGTCGGTGGTGCTCGGCGCCGGCAAGATGCTGTCCGACTTCAACCTGCTGCGCAAGATTTCGATCGACTGAGCATGGTCGATCCTTTGCGTCCTTTGAGTTGAATCACAGGTGATTTGATCTCGTGGCCCTTCTCGACCTCCGTCAACGCTCCGGCTACCTGTTCCTCGCCGTCACGCTGGGGCAGATCCTGCTCATCTCCGCGCAGGTCAACACGAAGTCCGGCGTGCCGGTGATTGAGAGAGTCACCTTCGGCGTGTTCTCGGAGGTCCAGCGCGTGCTGTCCGGCGGGTTTTCCGGGATCCACGGCGTGTGGACCGGCTACATCGGCCTGCGGCACCTCAAGGTGGAGAACGAGACGTTGAAGCGAGACCTGGCCACCGCGCAGGTGGCGGTGCAGGAGCAGCGCGCGCTGGCGGATCGGACCCGCAGCCTCGAACGCCTGCTGGATCTGCGCGAGGGTCTCCAGCTGAAGACCGTGGCGGCGCAGATCATCGGCGCCGCGGCGACGCCCGATTTCCGGACGTTGACGATCGACCGGGGCACGCGCGACGGCGTGCGCGCCGACATGTCGGTCATCGCCCCGGCCGGCATCGTCGGACGGCTGGTGGTGCCCAGCCTGCGGTCGGCGAAGGTTCAGCTCCTGGTGGATCGCAACGCGGCGGCGGGCGCGATCATCGAGCGGACGCGGGCGCAAGGCGTGGTGGTTGGCGGCGGCGACGATCGGCTGCGCCTGGAGTACGTCTCTGAGGCGTTCGACGTCGTCGCGGGGGACATCGTCGTGACCTCGGGCATCGACGGGATTTACCCGAAGGGGTTCATCATCGGACGCATCGAATCGGTGGAACGCCAGGGCGGATCGTACAAGCGGATCGCGATCAAGCCGGCGGTCGATTTCACGTCGCTCGAGGAGGTGCTCGTCGTGCTGACGCCGACACCGGCGCGTGAGGCGGCTGAAGGCGTGGCCGCCCGTTGAAGGCGATCGGCGTGATCCTGGCGGTCGCGGTTGCGCTCGCGCTCCAGACCACCGCGGCGCGGTTTCTGGTGCGGGGCTCGGTCGCCGTGGACCTCGTGCTCGTCGTCGTGGTCTATGTTGCGTTGACGTCCGGGCCGGCGACCGGGCTGTTGTCGGGGACCTTCGCGGGGCTGGCGCAGGATGCGCTGTCGAGCAGCGTGATCGGCATCGGCGGGCTGGCAAAAACCCTGGTGGGGTTCCTCGCCGGGATCATCGGAACGCAGTTCATCGTCACCGCGTCGCTGCCCCGGTTCGTCGTCTTCTTCGGCGCCACCCTGCTGCACGCGTTCGTGTTCATGGGCCTGTACATGCTGCTGGATCTGCGGCATTTCGGCGCTCCGTATGCGGCGGTGGCGGGGCAGGCGACCGCCAATGCGGTCATCGGCGTGGTGGCGTTCCAGCTGGTCGAACTGCTCCCGGGAGCGGTGGAACGGCGTCGAGCCGGGAAGTCCCGGCTGCGCCGGTGACATCCAATCGTAAAATGTAGGTGTTATGGCTGAAGACCGACGCCGCGCCACGTCTCGCCTCACGATCCTGCAGTACGCAGTCATCGGCATCTTCTCGACCCTGGCGCTCGGGTTCTGGGTGATGCAGGTCGTCGAGCACGCGAAGTTCGAGGAGATGGCGGAGAACAACCACCAGCGGACGCTCGCGCTGCGCGCGCCGCGCGGCATTGTCTTCGACCGGGACCTCAAAGTGCTGGTCGAGAACCGCCGCTCGTACAGCATCTCCATCGTCCGCGAGCACACCACGGACCTGAACCGCACCATCCGGCTCCTGGCCGAGGCCATCGGCCTGGACGAACCGAGCGTCCGCCAGATCGTCGAGCGCCACCGCCGCGAGCCGTCCTATCGTCCGATCATGGTCGTGCCGGACGCGACGCTCGCCCAGGTTGCCGCGGTCAAGGCGCGGCGCCTGGACTTCGAGTTGCCCGACATTGTCGTCGAGCAGGTGCCGACCCGGCAGTATCCCGAGGCGATGGCGGCGCACCTGTTCGGCTACGTCGGCGAGGTGAACGACGCCCAGGTCACCGACAGCGACGGCCTGAAGAGCGGCGACATCGTCGGGCAGGCCGGCATCGAGAAGGTCTACAACGCCCTGCTGATGGGCGCCGACGGCGCCAAGCGGGTGGTCGTCAACAGCGTGGGGCGGGAGATCCGGGTGCTCGAGGAAGATCCGCCGACCGAAGGCAAGCGTCTCCAGCTGACCATCGACTACGACCTTCAGAAAGCGATCGAGGACGGCTTCAGGGTCGCCGGCTTCAACGGCGCCGCGGTGGTGCTCGACCCGGCCAACGGCGACGTGCTCGGGTTTACCAGCGTGCCGAGCTACGACCCGAACGCGTTCGCGGCCGGGATCGATCGGTCGACGTGGGCGTCGCTGAACTCGGACGACCTGAAACCGCTGCAGGACCGCGCGATCCAGGGGCGCTATTCGCCGGGTTCGACCTTCAAGATGGCGGTGGCGCTGGCGGGCCTCGAGGAAGGGATCATCACGCCGGACTTTCACGCCCACTGCGCCGGCCACGCGAATTTCTACGGCCACGATTTCAAGTGCTGGAAGAAGGGTGGCCACGGCTCGATCGACATGCGCCACGCGATCGAGCAGTCGTGCGACGTCTACTTCTACACCGTGGCCAACATGCTCGGCGTCGACAAGATCAACAAGTGGGCGACGCTGCTCGGGCTCGGCGTGAAGAGCGGCATCGACCTGCCGAACGAGTTGGCCGGCCTGGTGCCTTCCACCGAGTGGAAGCAGCAGCGGTTCCACGAGAAGTGGTACGCCGGCGAAACCATCTCGGTCGGGATCGGCCAGGGCGCGGTCGCGGTCACGCCGGTCTCGATGGCCGTCTACATGGCGACGCTCGCCAACGGCGGCACCCGAGTCACTCCGCACCTGCTCAAGGCGGTCGACGATGGCAGCGGCTGGAAGCCGGTGCCGCCACCGCCGCCACAATCCAAGATCGACGTCGATCCCGACAAGCTGCAGGCGATCCGCGACGGGCTGTGGTTGGTGGTCAACGCCGCCGGCACCGGCGGCCGGGCGCGCCTCGTCGGCTACGACGTCTCGGGCAAGACCGGATCCTCGCAGGTGATCTCGAATGCCGGGCGGGTCGCCGCCGGCAAGACCACCAAGGACCTGCGCGACAACGGCTGGTTCGTCTTCTTCGCGCCGCGCGACAACCCGAAGATTGCCGGCGTCGTGTTCCTCGAGCACGGGATTCATGGCGGCAATGCCGCCGCGGTGACCCATCACATCCTCGAGACGTTTTTTGCGAAGCTGGAAGGGAAGCCGCTGCCGCCGGTGCCGGCGGACTTCAAGCTGAATTACAGCGATCCCTACGCCCACGGCGGCAGCCCGGTTGCGGGCGGACAGAACTGAGACCGTGTTCGAACGACGCCTCTACCATCACATCGACTGGGCGCTGGTCATCGCCATCCTCGCGCTGTGCGCGCTCGGCGTGGTGATGATCAACAGCACCACCGCCGATCCGACGCGCGCCATGTCGCGCATGTACATCACCCAGCTCTACGCCATCCTGCTCGGGCTGGGCGCGATGGTGTTCATGCTGACCCTCGACTACCGCACCTTCACCGACAAGTCGCACCTGATCTACATCGGGCTGTGCGCGCTGTTGATCTACGTCATGTTCTTCGGCATGGTGCAGATGGGCGCGCGCCGCTGGATCCCGCTCAAGATCTTCAACCTGCAGCCGTCGGAATTCGCCAAGGTCGGCGTCGCGCTGGTGCTCGCCAAGTTCTTCGGCGAGAACCGCGGCGCGCCGACCTGGACCGACCTCGCGATCGGCGCCACGCTGACCGCGATTCCGCTCGGCCTCATCGCGAAGGAGCCGGACCTCGGCACGGCGGTGACGCTGCTGCCGGTCTTCTTCGCCATCGCCTATCTCGCCGGGATGCGGATGCGCATCTTCGGCGTGATGTTCCTGTGTTTGCTCCTCGCGGCGCCAGTCGCGTGGAAATTCGCGCTCAAGGACTATCAGAAATCCCGGATCTCGACGTTCCTCGACCCGTCACAGGATGCGAAAGGCGCCGGCTATCAGCAGATTCAGGCGCGCATCACCGTCGGCTCGGGGGGCCTCACCGGCAAAGGGTTCAAGAAGGGGACACAGGGGCAGCTGCGCTTCCTGCCGGTTGCCCACAACGATTTCATCTTCTCGGTGTTGGCCGAGGAGCAGGGGTTTGCGGGCGTCCTGGTGGCGCTCGGTTTATATCTGTTCGTGATTCTGCGCACGCTCGATGCGGCCCGCCTGGCCAAAGACCGGCTCGGCTCGTATCTCGTGCTCGGCGT
>Ga0070665_100000827_pt1 | contig 40408 bp, 21 predicted proteins | sample KBSS13metaG_FD_65862 | JGI IMG/M metagenome (GOLD analysis project Ga0070665, IMG submission 65862) | Switchgrass rhizosphere microbial communities from Kellogg Biological Station, Michigan, USA - KBS S1-3 metaG | ecosystem: Host-associated > Plants > Roots > Rhizosphere > Soil ...
GGACGCTCATAACCCGGAGGTCGGAGGTTCGAATCCTCCCCCCGCTACTGTTTGAACGAAAAGGACTTGCAGCAATGCGAGTCCTTTTTTGTTGGCCGAATTTCGGCGGTTTGTACACAAGTTTGTACACATAAATCGGACTCGCCACAGCGTCAATAACCCTATCGGAGGTTGGTTGTGGCTAGTTTGATTCAGCGCACCGAGACGTACTACATTCAGTGCTGTGTCTCGGGCAAGGCCCGCAGAATTTCCACCGGCACAAGCTCGCTTCAACTCGCGACACGCATACTTCGCCAATCCGAATCCTCCCCGCTGCGCAGCGACGCCAACCGCTGCCGACCCGCACGCCCGTCCCCAACATCGTCGGCCGCTACGTCGACCACATGCGAACTAGGAAGGCGGCAAGTGTGATTTGCCCGCAACTGGCGGACTATATTATTGCATCGGTGCGAAGTGGGATATGTCAGTCCGTCGAACTGAACGACGTATGGACTGGCAGGTTGATGGTGAAGATGCTTCCCCCCGCGTCTGGGCAGACGAAGCTGACTCGCCCGTTGTGGGCCTCGACGATGTCCCGGGTGATCGAGAGCCCGAGGCCGGCGCCGGAAGGGCCGGCGGAGTCGGGGACGCGGAAAAACTTTTCGAAAATGCGCGGGCGGTGCTCACTGGGGATACCGGGGCCGGAGTCGGCCACTTCGATCGTGACGGAGTGATCGTGCAATCCAACGGCCACGCGAACCGTGCCGCCGGGCGGGGTGAACTTCATAGCGTTGGAAAGAAGGTTGGTAAGGGCCGAGCCCATGGCGGCGATGTCAATCTGAACGGTCGGCAGCGCGTCGGCGAATTTGACGTCGAGCGCGAGCTGCTTTTCTACGAACAGGTCACGCAGGGGATCGATCCGCGACGCGACAAAATCGCGCACCGGGATCGGCCGGTACTGAAACTGCACCCGGCCGGACTCGATACGGCTGATGCTGAGCAAATCTTCGATCGTACGGAACAGGCGATCGCCGTCGGCCTTGGCGACGGTGAGCAGTCGCTGCTGGTTGGCGGTCAACTGTTTGCTGATGCTGCTGATGAGCAGGCCAAGGACCAGGCGTTGCGAGGTGAGCGGCGTGCGCAATTCGTGCGAGACGGTGGAGATCAGATCGCTCTTGGCCTCGTCAACGCGCCGCAGTTGCGTAACATCGGCAAGGATGACCGTCACGCCAAGCTGGCGGCCGTCCTGGCTGAGCATGGGGACGGCCTGCGGGAGGAAGAAGCGCTCTTCGCCGTCGATGAAGAGCTGGATGGCCGCGTTATACCCCTGCGGGATCACCGGCTTGCGGCCGCGGTTCACCTCGTCGTACAGGGATGGGAGCCACTTCAACCCCAGTTCGGCGATGGGCCGCGACGGTTCGATGCGAAAGAGTTTGCGCGCGGCGAGATTGGAGAGTTCAACGGTGTGCTGTTCGCCGATGACGAAGACGGCATCGGGCAGGCTGTCGATCGCGAGCTGGGTGGTCTGCTCGGTGCGATCAAGCCGGTCCTGATCGCGCTGCTTGAATTCGCGCAGTCGCGAGGCCATCGAGTTGAACGCGATGGCGAGCTTGCCGATCTCGTCTTTTGAACGCGTGGACAGATCCAGATCAAGATTGCCGGCTTCGATCTGCCGGGCCGAGTCGGTCAGGTCTTTCAGCGGCTTAATGATCGCGACGCTGGCCGTCCACACCACCAGCGTGGCCAGCAACGTGCCCACGATCACCAACGCAAGCAGTGCGTTGCGGAAGGTGACGAGCGTGCGATTGACCTGACCGTCCATCGACATGAGGTTGCCGATGTTCAGGTCGTAAATCTTCTGGGCCGACTGCTTGAGTCGTTCGCAGTCGGGGGCCAGCCGCTTATTGTAGAAATCGGCCCGATTGTTCGCTTGAGCGAAGGCGTCGTAATCGGCGCGGTAGGCACGCCATTGCTTGTCGAGCTGATCAGTCACCTCGGCCTCGCCCGGGGCGATGATACTTTGGAATTGCCATTTGAGGTTGGATTCAAACTGCGCGATCGGCGCGGCCACGCTTTCCTTGTTGGCGGCCTCCTGCCAGATCGTTCGCTGCGCATGGGCGTCGAGCTCGTCGAGCGCCTGCTTCATGGCGTCGCTATACACTAGGCTGTCGTAGTGGAGGTGAAACGCGCGCTTGAGCATCGCGTATTGCGTGAAGACGACGACGCTCAGCGTGGTAACGATGAGCAGAATCACCACAAGGCCGCCATAACTCAACCACAGTTTATGCCTCAGGCTTGTCATCATGATCGTCGTCTCGAACGGGAGGTTGCATACGAAGCTTCCGGTACAGCGTGCTGGCGTTAATGCCCAAAATAGACGCGGCCTGGCGGAGCGTGCGGACGGAATCGATCACCTTGCGAACGTGGGCCTCTTCGATCACGTTGAGCGCGACCAGGTCGCCAATAGCGTAGCCCCCTTTTAACGTCTCGCCCGTCGGCGAGGCACGGTTGGCGCCGGAAATCAGATTGGGCGGCAGACATTCGAGGCCGATCGTTTCTGTCGTGCATTCCAGCACCGCGCGCTCGACCACGTTCCGCAGCTCGCGTGTGTTGCCGGGCCATGAATGCGATTGCAGCACATACTCTGCATCGCGCGTGAATCCTGTCACGGGCCGATGATGTTCCCGGCCAAAATGAGCGACGTACCGCTCGGCCAGCATTGGAATGTCCTCGCGGCGGTCGCGTAACGCGGGGAGGTCGATCTGAATGACGCGGAGGGCCATCAGCAGGTCGGCCCGAAAGAGGCCGCGATCGGCGACGGGCTGAAGATCGAATGTGGTGGTGGCGATGATGCGGACGTCGCTTGGCCGGCTGAGGACTTCATTCTGCGATTCGAACTGCTGATCCCTGAGAAGGGACAGGACGCGCGTCTGTAGTCGAAGCGGCACCTGGCTCACTTCCTCCACCAGCAGCGTGCCGCCGTGACAGAACGCCACCGCCCCCACCGGCCCGGACTCGTCAGCGCCCGCGCCGAACAGCTCAACCTCGGCCTCAACGTCGGTCAACCCCTGCATGCTGACGGACGTGAACGGGTTCTGCGAACGCCGGCTCCAAGCGTGAATTGCGCGGGCGAGCCGCCCTTTCCCAGTGCCGACTTCGCCGCGAATCAGGACGGCCACGTTGCTGTCGGCGATTCGCCGGGCAATTTCGAGCGACTCGCTGAGCAAGGGGCTGGCGGTGGGAAAGTCCACCTCGGGATCCATCGTGCCGAGCGTCTTCTGCAACGCCGCGATGTTCCGCTCCAGCTGGCGTCGCTGCGCGACCTTGTTTGTCACGAGTTGAAGCTCGCTTTGCTCGAACGGCTTAGGCAGATAGTCGGTCGCGCCAAGCTTCATGGCTTGGATTGCAGTCTCGATCGACGCATACGCGGTGATCACCACCACACGAGCCCAAGGGTTTTCAGACAGCAGCCGCGGCAGATAATCGAGCCCGTTTGAGGTGCCGAGCCGGACGTCGAGGAATATCAGGTCGAAGGCTTGGCGTACGGTTTCCTGAAACGCCGCCTCAATCGTGCCGGCACTGCTCACTTGATGTCCGTCGGCCTCTAGGCACATCGCAATGGCGAAGCGAATGTGTTCCTCATCATCAATGACGAGGATGCGGAGCGGCCGGGGTTCCAACTTTGGTTCTGACATATCTAATAGAGGGAAATTGCAAAAAGCGTGTTTCCGGCATCGTTACGCAAATCGAGTACCGATCGGCGGCGAGCAGGATTCGGATCGAAATGCCCGAAGTCGACTACAAACCGTGCCCGATTATTGAGCAGCGACCGCATAGTCCTCCAATTTAGCAACTTTTTTAGTTAGCAGTGAGGAATTGTCGACTCATGCTCCGGTGCGCCGGAGTCAATGCATTTTGCAACGTTTACTTTTCGACAATCACCATTTTTGAGCAGGCTGCGCGCGGCATCTAGGCGAACGACTCGCGACGATGAGAAGTCAGTCAGGGCATCCGACCCATCCGTCGAAAACTGTAGTGAAAATGAAACGTTTATCGTGATGCGCGTTTTGACGGCGTGAGTTTCAATCTTGTGCTCACTAAAGATGCGTTTTGTCTCCGCGCGCGACTGCAAATTTTCAAACATCTTTCTCTCCATGCATGGCACATTCTTTGATAAGCACGCACAGCGGGTCTCAAGGTTTTACCTCCACGTTTTTTCTAGAGGAGCATCGCTATGCACTGTTTAGTTCCGGACAAACTCTCATTCGGGGAGAAGCTCGCGCGCTTAGGCGTGCGACTGCGCGATCCGAGTTGGCGTCGCTACGCCGGCTTGCTTGCGGCGGGCCGCGTGCTTGGGTTGGGCGCACTCGCGTTGATCATTTTTGTCGGGCCGCACATCCCCGACATCTTGCTCGGTGGATCGAGCGCGGTTGCGCAGACCACTGCACCGGTTGATCCGGCGGACGCGGTCAAAAAGATCGACATGATCAACGCCGTGAACACCGGCTGGGTGTTGCTGGGTGCGTTCCTGGTGTTCGGTATGCAGGCAGGCTTTACGATGCTCGAAGCCGGCTTCTGTCGCAGCCGCGAAACCGTGAACGTCCTTGTTGAATGCGTATTCGACACCTGCGTGTGCGGCTTCATCCACTGGGGCTGGGGCTTTGCTCTCATGTTCGGTGGCGGCAACGCCTTCTTCGGCTGGCACCTGCCGGGCGATCCGAGTAAGAACCTGATCTTCATGCGCGACGTGTCGATGCTCGATACGTATGGCTCCTCGGGCATTCCGATTTTCGCTCACTACCTGTTCCAGTTCGCGTTCGCTGACTGCGCCAGCACGATCTGCTCGGGCGCCATGGTCGGCCGCACGCGATTCATCGGCGACGTGATCTACTCGCTCGGTGTTTCGGGCCTGATCTATCCGATCTTCGGCCACTGGTGCTGGGGCCCGGACGGCTTCCTTGCCACGATGGGATCGGAAGGCAACTTCATGTCGTCCCTCGGCATTAACTTCCACGACTTCGCGGGTTCCACGGTGGTGCACTCGATCGGCGGCTGGGTCGCGATCGCCGGCGCCATCTGCCTTGGGCCGAGGCTGGGTCGTAAGTTCAAGCGAGACGGAGGCGGCCCGATGCTTCCGCACGATCTCACGATCGCCGTCATCGGCGGTTTGATCCTCTGGTTCGGCTGGTACGGCTTTAACCCCTGCTCGACCCTGTCGATCATGGACAACGTCGGCGTCGGTCGCGTTGCGACCAACACCACATTGGCTGCCTGCATGGGCGGCATCTCGGCTTGCTTCGTCATGCTCGCTCTGGTGAAGAAGTGGGATACGGCCGCCATCGTGAACGGCTTCCTGGCCGGCCTCGTGGGCATCACCGCTCCTTGCTATTGGGTGAGCCCGGTGGGTGCGTGCTGCATTGGTCTCGTCGCAGGCGTCCTCGTGATCGCTGGGATGGAACTGCTTGAGTTCTTCCGCATCGATGACCCTGTCGGCGCGTGGCCCGTGCACGGCGTTTGCGGCATCTGGGGCACGCTGGCGATCGGTCTGTTCGCCAGCGGCGAGTATCAAGCCGCCGGTTCAAGCCCCTTCGGCGTGCCGATGGTCGGCTACAAGTCGGCTGAAGCGCTCACTGGCGTCTTCTACGGCGGAAGCTGGAACATCCTCGCAGCGCAGGCAGTCGGCAGCGTGATCGTCTGCACGGCAACCTTCGCCTCGGCGATGGTGATGTTCGGCATCCTCAACGTGTTCGGCCTGCTCCGCGTGTCCAAGGAAGGCGAAATCCTCGGCCTGGACATCGACCAGCACGGCATCTCGGCTTACCCCGAGTACGTGATCTCGGCCCTCACTGCCCCGCACGGCATGGGTCGCGACACCGTCGGCAGCGGGCACATGCCCACCGCCGAAGCCGCGATGGGCAAGTAGGTGTGTGCAGGTTGTAGGTTTTGACTGATCCGGCTGGTGGGTAGGACGTTTTACCCGTCCTACTCACCAGCCTTTCTTCTCTCGGAGTACCTCAAATGAAAATGATTGTCGCCATTATCCGTCCTGAAAAACTCGACGCCGTGCAAACCGCGCTCGATAAAATGCAAGTTCACCTGATGACCGCCTCCGACGTCCGCGGCTGCGGCACACAGCGCGGCTACTCGGAAAACTACCGCGGCAACGAAGGCTACATCCGCCTGCTGTCCAAAGTGAAGCTCGAAATTGCCGTGAATGAAAACTTCGTCGACGCGACGGTGGCCGCCATCGTGAAGGCCGCCCACTCGGGCAACATCGGCGACGGCAAAATCTTCGTCCTGCCGCTGGAAGCCGTCACGAGGATCCGCACCGGCGAAACCGGTCCGGTCGCCATTGGGCCGTGAACTGACGGTTAGACTGGGCTTACAGCTGGAGTAACCGCCCTACACGTTGAAAGGAAAGGACTCGCAGACTTGCGAGTCCTTTTTTGACTTTTCGAAATGACAATAGCGTGAACGGGCCATGGTATTACCTGTAAACAAAGTAATCCGCTCACGGTGCGGCCAAGCGGTACCCCACACCCGTTTCGGTAATAAGATGGACAGGCCGAGCTGCATTGAGTTCGATCTTTTCGCGGAGTTGATTAATGTAAACGCGGATGTAATGGTTCTCATCGGCCGAGCCGGGACCCCATACTTCGCGGAGGAGCTGGCGATGGGTCATGACTCGGCCAGCGTTTTTGATGAGGACGGCCAGCAGGCGGTATTCGTTGGGCGTCAGGTGTTTCTGCTCGCCACGAACGATCACTTCGCGGCGGGCCAAGTCAACGCGTAAATCACCATTTTCAAATAGCGATTCCCCAGTGTCAGGCTTGGCGGCGGAAAGGTGACGGAAGACGACGCGAACGCGCGCGAGCAGTTCGCCAACGCTGAACGGCTTAGTGAGGTAGTCGTCTGCGCCGGCGTCGAGGGCCACGACTTTGTCCTGCTCCTTGCCACGGGCGGAAACGACGATGATCGGGATAGCCGACCATTCTCGAATGCGCCGGGTGACTTCAACGCCGTCCAGGTCGGGAAGGCCGAGATCGAGAATGATCAAGTCGGGCTGGTCATTTGCGGCGTGGCGAAGACCGGCTTCGCCGGTGAGGGCGGCGATCGTCTTGTACCGGTGACTCGTCAGCGTTGCATTCAGGAAGTTCTGCAGCGGCGGCTCATCTTCTATAATCAGGATGGTCGCTTTGGGTCCTGCGCTTGAATCAACAGACGAAGCAGTGGCCCCGGGAGCGATTTCATCGCTTCCCCGTCGTTTTGAAATCGCCCATTGATCTTTGCTGCCCATGGTAAATCTGCCTTATCGTGCGATTACGCGCTGGCATCCACCGCGGGCGGCGCGGCCGATCGTGGAAGCATGACTTGGAAGCTCGCCCCGCCGTTCGGACGGTTGTGCGCGGAGATCGTCCCGCCGTGCGCTTCGACTATGCCGCGCGCGATCGCCAAGCCCAAGCCGATCCCGCGATGCCCCTGGCCGGGGCGGACCCGGAAGAATTTATCAAACACGCGGCGCTCGGTTCCCTCCGGCAGGCCCGGCCCATGATCCGCCACTTCAAGCAGGACGGCGTCGTCTTTCGCTCGTGCGGTGATTTCGATCGGGCTGCCCGACGGGGTGTATTCTACCGCGTTGTCGAGAAGATTGGCGAGTACCTGCTCGATCGCCACTGAATCGATGTTCACCAACGGCAGATCGGGTGGCAATTGCACTTTGACCTCTCGACCATGCAGGCGCTGATCGAGTGATCGCAGCGCCGAACCGACCGCCTCCTGCAGCGGCTGCCACTCTCGCTTGAGCACGAGGCCGCCGGATTCGAGTCTCGTCATGTCCAGCAAATTGGTAATGAGCCGCTCCATATGCTCGGCCTCGCCGATCACGGTTTCGAGCAACTCGCCGCGGGATTCGGGCGACATTGCGGCGCCGGAATCCACCAGGGCCGTCGCAGCGCCGGTAATAGCGGCGAGCGGCGTACGCAACTCGTGCGACACCCCGGAGAGGAGCGTGTTGCGCAAAAATTCCGCCTCCACGCGTTCCCATGCGGCGCGGGCTTCTTCCGCAAGGCGTGTTCGTTCCACCGCTAGCGCCGATTGCGACGCGAATGCCTCCGCCAGTTGACGCTGCTCTGCCGACCATGCGTCACGCGACGCCGAGAGCAACCCGAGAACGCCGACGGTTCCGCTGGTTCCTTTAAGCGGCATGTATGTTCCCTGCGCGGCCGGAAGCGTATTCGTACCGCGTCCGGCGGCTTGATCGTGCTCTGCAGCCCATTGCGCAACACCAAGTTCCTTTTCATCGATCATTCCGTCGTTGGTTAATTTGCCATCGCCGTTGGATAGCAGCAACATCGACCGTTCACCCAGTGCGTCTTCCACGTGTTTAGCGGTGGCGGACACAATGTCCGCGGTAGATCGAGCGATGGCCAGGTCTTTACTTAACGCGAACAGCGCCGCCGTGCGGCGCTCGCGCTTGCGGGCCGCGTCGGCCTGCACACGCACGCGGTGCGTAAGCGTGCTGATGATCAGCGCTGTTAGCAGCATCACGCCGAACGTCACGATGTACTGTCGGTCCGAAACCGCGAGGGTGAAATACGGTGGTACAAAGATGATGTCGTACGCCAGCACCGAAAGCACCGACGCCAGCACCGCTGCGCTCCGGCGGTAGTGCGTCGCCACCCACAGTACGCCGAGCAGGTAGAGCATCAGCATGTTGTCATTGGCGGCACCGAGCCGGTGGTAGAGTGGCCATCCGAGTGCGGTGATGACCGCGGTGATGAGTCCGGCCATCGCGAATTCGCGAAACCTCGTCGGAGTGGCAATGGGTTTCGGCGCTTGGCGCGGCTGTGGCTCATCGGCGGAGCCGCGGATGACGTAGATGTCTATCTCGCCGCTGTGACGCACCAGGTCGTCGACGACCGATCCGAACAGCAGGTCGCGCCAGCGTGGCCGTTGCGGCTTGCCGATGACGATTTTCGTTACGTTGTGGCTCTGCGCGTATGCGACCAACTCGTCGGCCACGTTTTGCCCGGACAACGTGACCATCTTGGCCCCGAGTTCCTCGGCTAACCGCTGGGTGGATTCAACCCGGCGGCGGTCTTCCGGAGACAGGTGGGCGCTGCGGGGCGATTCGACGTAAGCAGCCATCCATTCCGCCCGCATGCCGGCCGCGAGCCGTCGCGCGGACCGCACCAGGCGCGGCGACATCGGACTGGGACTGATCGCGACGAGCACGCGCTCGCTGGCCGCCCACGCGGTGCGGACGCCGGCCTCGCGGCGGGCGTCCTGCATCTGTACGTCCACCCGCTGCGCTGTGGTGCGCAACGCCATCTCACGAAGCGCGATAAGGTTGCCTTTGTTGAAGAAGTGCTTCGCTGCGCGCTCTGCCTGCTCGGGGCGATACACCTTTCCTTCCTTAAACCGCTCCAGCAACTCGTCGGGCGCGATGTCGATCAGTTCCACCTCGTCGGCCTGCTCAAAAACCGAGTCGGGGAGCGTCTCACGCACCCGCACGCCGGAGATGCGCTCGACGATGTCGTTTACGCTCTCCAGGTGTTGTACGTTGAGCGTGGTGTAAACATTGATACCCGCATCAAGCAACTCGACAACGTCCTGCCAGCGCTTGGGATGTCGCATGCCGGGCGCGTTGGTGTGGGCCAATTCATCGACGATCACCAGCGACGGCTTTCTCGCAAGGACCGCGTCAAGATCAAGTTCTTTCAGCCGCGCGTTGCGATACTCGACGATCTTGTACGGCAGGATCTCCAACCCGAGCAGTAGCGATTCGGTATCCGACCGAATATGCGGCTCGGCGTAAGCGATGAGCACATCCAGCCCCTCAGCGGCGCGCTTGCGGGCCTCCTCAAGCATGGCGTAGGTCTTGCCGACGCCCGCCGCCATACCGAAGAAGACCTTCAGCCGACCACGACGCTTTTTGGCTTCGTCGGTCTGCACGTCGGCCAAGAGCTGGTCGGGATTGGGCCGGTCGTTTGTCATGAAGGTGGTTGATTCTCGCATCACTGTGCGTCCAGAGCGAGATTAAGTTGGAGTACATTGATTCTAGGCTCGCCAAGCAAGCCAAAACTGCGGTCCTGCGTGAACTGGCCGACGACTTTCCGCAATTTATCTTGCGACATGCCGCGAGCGCGGGCCACTCGCGCCAGTTGAAACTCCGCCGCCGCAGGGCTGATTTCCGGATCAAGTCCGCTTGCCGACGCAGTGACCAGCTCGATCGGAACGGGCAAAGAATTCTCCGGATCGGCCGCCTGCAGTGCGGCAACACGCAGTTTAACCGTTTCCAGCAGCGCCGGATTCGTCTGCGCCATGTTCGACCCTGATCCGGCTTCACCCGTGTAAGGCTGCGGCCCTGTCGCGGACGGTCGCGACCAGAAGTACTTGGCGTCGGTGAATTGCTGGCCGATCAACGCCGAACCGACCGGCTTGCCGTTGACGACGATGACGCTGCCTTTCGCCTTTTCGGGAAACGCGACCTTTGCGACCGAAGTTACGGCCAACGGATATGCGACACCGGTGATCAGCGTAAGCAGTAGCAACGACACCAATGCAGGTCTCAGTTGTGACAACATGACAAGCTCCTTAAACCAAGTGCAACAGAACGAGCAACACATCGATCAACTTAATGCCGATGAACGGCACGATCAGCCCGCCGACGCCATAGATGAGCAGGTTGCGGCGTAGCAACTGCGCCGCCGGCACGGGTCGATAGTGCACGCCGCGTAGCGCCAGCGGGATGAGGAACACGATCACCACCGCATTGAATATGACGGCCGATAGAATCGCGCTGCTGGGGCTGTGAAGCCGCATCACATTGAGACGGTCAAGCACGGGGTACGCGCTGGCGAAAGCAGCCGGGATGATCGCGAAGTACTTGCTGACGTCGTTGGCGATGCTGAAAGTGGTGAGTGCGCCGCGGGTCATCAGCAATTGCTTACCGGTTTCCACGATCTCGATCAGCTTCGTAGGGTTGCTATCGAGGTCGACCATGTTGCCTGCCTCTTTGGCCGCCTGCGTACCGGTGTTCATCGCTACGGCAACGTCGGCCTGTGCGAGCGCTGGAGCGTCGTTCGTGCCGTCGCCTGTCATCGCTACCAGGCGGCCACCGGACTGGTACTCGCGAATGAGCTTCAGCTTCGCTTCCGGCGTGGCCTGGGCAAGAAAGTCATCGACGCCCGCCTCGGCGGCGATGGCAGCGGCGGTGAGCGGGTTGTCGCCGGTGATCATCACCGTCTTGATCCCCATCTGCCGCAGATCGGCGAATCGATCTTTGATTCCGCCCTTCACGATGTCTTTCAACTCGATCGTGCCAAGCACGCGCGAGCCTTCGGCCACCACGAGCGGCGTGCCGCCACCACGGGCGACGGTTTCCACCGTCGCCTTGACCGATGCTGGAAACGTGCCGCCTTGCTGGATCACATACGCTTCGACCGCCGACGCGGCACCTTTACGAATTTCACGCATCGGCGTGTTGGGATGGCCGTTCAGGTTCACGCCGCTCATCCGCGTTTGTGCGGTAAACGGAATGAAGTGCGCGTTGAGGTCGTGTACCTGCCGCTCGCGGATCGCGTACTTGTCTTTAGCCAGCACCACGACGCTTCGGCCTTCAGGGGTTTCATCCGCCAGGCTTGAAAGCTGCGCCGCGTCGGCCACCTCGCGCTCGCTCACCTGATCGGCCGGATGAAACGCGACTGCCTGCCGGTTGCCTAGCGTGATCGTGCCGGTCTTGTCGAGCAGCAGTACGTCCACGTCCCCGGCTGCTTCCACGGCTCGGCCGCTCATGGCGATCACATTCTGCTGGATCATCCTGTCCATGCCTGCAATGCCGATCGCGCTGAGCAATCCGCCGATGGTTGTCGGAATAAGGCAGACGAGCAGGGCGCAAAGCACGGTGACGGTCACCGGAGCACCCTGGCCCGCCGCCAGCACGCTGTAGCGGCTGAACGGCAGCAGCGTCACCGTCGCAAACAGAAACACAAGTGTCAGCGACGCGAGCAGAATATTCAGGGCGATCTCGTTCGGTGTCTTCTGCCGTTTCGCTCCTTCGACCATGGCGATCATCCGGTCGAGAAACGTCTCGCCCGGATTAACGCCGATGCGGACTACAAGCCAGTCGCTGAGCACGCGCGTACCGCCAGTGACGCTGGAGCGATCGCCGCCGCTTTCGCGGATGACGGGCGCGGACTCGCCGGTAATGGCGGATTCGTCGACGCTGGCGACGCCTTCGATGGCTTCGCCGTCGACGGGAACAAAATCGCCGGCCTCGACAAGCACGATGTCGCCCTTCCTGAGCGTAGCGGCAGACACGGTTTTCGTTGGCGAGCCGTAGACCGCGTCGGAATCGACGAACTTCTTCGCGGGCGTGTCTTTTCGTGATCGCCGTAGCGAATCCGCCTGCGCCTTGCCGCGGCCTTCGGCCATCGCTTCAGCGAAGTTGGCAAATAGTACGGTGGCCCACAGCCATACCGTCACGCCGATGATGAAGCCCGTGCTGATGCCGGGCTCGCCGACGAAGATTAGCAGCGTCGTCAGGATCGAACCGATGTAGACCACGAACATGACCGGATTGCGGATCTGATTCCGCGGGCCGAGTTTAAGAAACGAATCGACCACGGCTCGGCGAACGATCGCCGGCTCGAACAACTTTCGGGATTGGGATTGGGCAGACATAAGGTTCTCTCTCTAGTGAAAAAGGTCAGTGCGACAGCAAATGCTCCACGACCGGCCCGAGCGCTAAGGCCGGAATGAACGTGAGCGCTCCGACCAGGATGACGACGCCGATCAGCAGTGAGACGAACAGCGGCCCGTGCGTCGGCAGCGTTCCGCTTGAGGGCGGCACGAGCTTTTTCGCGCCCAGCGATCCGGCGATCGCCAGCACGGGCACAATGAGCCAGTACCGGCTAAGCAACATCAGGATGCTGCCGGCGATGTTGTAGAAGACGTTGTTCGTCCCCAGGCCAGAGAAGGCGGAGCCGTTGTTGTTTCCGACCGAGCTGGCCCAGTACAGAATTTGCGAAAACCCGTGCGGGCCCGGATTGGTCACCGCGCCCGTACCGGCGGCAATACTCACCGCCACCGCCGCACCTAGCAGCGTGACGGCCGGCGGGATAAGGATGATGATGGACGACATCTTCATCTCGAATGCCTCGATCTTCTTCCCTAAGTACTCCGGCGTCCGGCCGACCATCAGGCCGGCGACGAAGACGGCGATGATCGCGTACACAAGCATTCCATAGAGTCCGCAGCCGACGCCGCCGAAGATCACTTCACTGAGTTGAATCAGCCACATCGGCACCATGCCACCGAGCGGCGAGTACGAGTCGTGCATCGAGTTGACCGACCCGTTGCTGGCGGCCGTCGTGGTCGTCGCCCAGAGGGTGGAATTGATGATGCCAAAACGCGCTTCCTTACCTTCGGTGTTGCCGGCGGATTGATCGACGGGGAGCGCCGCAAATGCCGGATTCGGCTGCTGCTCGGCCACGTTGCAGGCAATGGCGAGCGGCACCAGAATGATCATCATCGCCGCCAGTACGGCCCAGCCTTGCCGGGTATCACCAACCATGCTGCCGAACGTGTAACAAAGCGCTGCCGGGATCAGGAGAATCGCGAGCATCTCGATGAAGTTGCTAAGCGGGGTGGGATTTTCGAACGGGTGGGCCGAGTTAACGCCGAAGAATCCGCCGCCGTTGGTTCCGAGTTGCTTGATGGCGATCTGGCTTGCCGCCGGGCCGAGAGGGATTTTCTGCTCGGTGCTCCGGCTGCCGTCAGCGGCAGTCATCGCCTGCACGAGCGACACCGTGCGGTTTGATTCGAAGCTCTGCACCACGCCCTGTGAAACCAGCGCGATCGCCATCACAAAACTGAGCGGCAGCAGGATGTAGAGCGTGCTGCGCGTCAGATCGACCCAGAAGTTTCCCACCGTCGCGCTGGTGCGCCGGCTGAGCCCGCGGATGAACGCGACCAGCACCGCCATCCCCGTGGCGGCCGACAGAAAATTCTGCACGGTCAGCCCGAGCATCTGCGTGAGATAGCTCATCGTGCTTTCGCCGCTATAGCTCTGCCAATTGGTATTGGTCGCAAAGCTGACGGCGGTGTTGAGCGACAGATCAGGCGTTACTGCGCCCAGCCCCTGCGGGTTGAACGGAAGCGATCCCTGAGCGCGCTGCAGCACGTAAACGGCAAGCAACCCGGTCACGTTAAAAAAAAGTACGCCCGCGGCGTATGCCTGCCAACCCGTCTCCTCGTTGGCCTGCGTCCCGCAGAGGCGGTAGATCAACCGCTCGATCGGCCCGAGCACGCGGTCGAGTCCGAACAGCGACTGGCCCTGGTAAACGCGGGACATGTAAGCGCCAAGTGGCTTAACCACAGCGACCAACACGCCGAAATACAAAATGAATTGAATCCAACTTGAAGTGTTCATGATTGTGTCCTGCATCGCAGCGCCATCAGCGCTTCGGGTTCGTCGCCAAAGGTCACGGGGATACTCGTGCGGCCCCAGTTGAATAGTTCCATCCACCGCCGAAGGTTGGTGTACGCGGGCGCGTAAGACGGGTCGATTCGCAGTGCCTGAGTCCAGAATCGGCGTGCTTCGGCCCAGTCGTCATTCGCCTCGGCAATCAGGCCTAGCACATTGAGGCACGCCGGGCTGTATACAACGCCATCGCCGCACTCTTCGACATAAGCTTTCGCCAATAGCACCTGCCCGCTTCGAATGGCACACCGCGCACGGTTCAACACCGCTTGGTTGGCCGGCACCGAATCCATCTTGCGGCCGATCGATTGCCGATGCCCCAATCGCGCCAGCACGTTGGTTAAAATTGAGATGTTCATGAGAACCTTTCCGGCCAAAGCAGCGCTACCGTCAGGTAGCCGATCAAAAACAGTGACACGACCGCGCCGCTGACATAAAGCCAATTCATGGCCGCCCTCCTAAGGCATGACAGAGCCTGACCAGCCCCCACGAGCAGGCGAAAAACGCGATCACGATTCCGACGTAAAGCAAATCCATTGGGTCCTTTCGACACCCAATTATTTACGTGGAACGGTCTCAAAACGGTGTCAGGAGTTGCGTTGGCGGTATCAAGGAAGTGTCAAGATTAAATTGTACGTGTGGCAAGCCAGGTGTAGTACCGTAGTTTGAATCGGTGGCGAATGGCATGTCTAGTGTTAAGGCCGACGCGTCAACTCGACCTGATCTGCGCCTTCGCAGCCCAGTCATTACGACCGGTGGTGTGAATAGTCTCGCTTGACAGCCGTGACTGCTTCGGCGGCATCGGACAGGTTGATAAATGCGAGCAGGCCGGATCCGGTCGGCAAGTGTGATGAAAAGCCCGTTTCCTCGATGATCGCACGCCGGCCAGTGGCGAGAGAGGCGGCGCTGCGGTCGCCGAACCCAGGATTAGGTGAGCCGCGAAAGTGAGGTGAGGCATCCGTTGAGGGTGGACGCGCCGTTGTAGGAACACACAACGACCGACACCCGCGGCGTCTTGATCGCCCGCACACGCGGTGCGCGGGCCCACGCTTTTGCGAGGACATCCGCCGAAGGTTTTTCGCTGCGATCCGTCCGCGTTACGCCGAATGCGCAGTCTTGAATCTGTTGTCCGCCGGTGAACCAGTCGTCGGTGAAACTGAAGACGAACGATCCCGCCAGGCCGTGATGAAACACGCGGCTTGTTGCCGGCCAGGTGCTGGAGGTGGTCGAGATAGTTTCCGGGACTTGCTGCGCCCTGCTTTCGGAAAATTGGGTTCGTTTGTTCAAATGGGCCCTTCGCGTGAATCCCCTTTCTTCATTTGGGTCGTTTGTTCGGTCGGGTTCCCTGCCCCGCCTTTCCGAAAATTGGGTTCGTTTGTTCGAATAGCCTCGTCGCGGCAATCTTCTTCATAATTGGGTTCGTTTGTTCGCTGACGCCGCCGCAACGGGAGACCCGGGATTGCCGCCCAGCCCGACGCTCTAAGACGCACGCCGAAAGCCCTCTCACGGCCCCTCGCCGCGCCGCTGACCGGCCAAGCTGGGCCGGGAGTTGGGCCGATCGACTCCTCGCCACAATCGCGAATGACGTCGCCGAAAGACGCGCCCGTGCTAATAGCAACTACTTGCCGGGAAGCCCTACAATGCCGGCCTATGTTTACCTGGCTTGCTATCGCGGTGACCGCGTGCGTTTCCTATTCGCTCGCGGTGGTTGTTCGAATCCTGACGTCCCGCGAGAAGAAGATCGATTACGAAATCGAGCATCTGTATTCGGTCGGCGACGAACAGTTCCTTCGCTCGATGGGAAATCTGCTCGGACCGGCGGCCCTTGAGCAAAACCGAATCACCGCGTACCTCAACGGTGATCAGTTTTTTCCGGCCATGCTCGACGCGATCCGCGCGGCCCGTCACACCATCACGTTTGAAACGTTCATCTACTGGCAAGGCGATATCGGGCGAGAGTTCGCCGAAGCCCTCATCGAACGCGCCCGCGCGGGAGTGAAGGTGCACGTCCTGCTCGACTGGCTAGGCACGCGGAAAATGGATCCCAAATCCGTCCAGTCGATGAAGGACGCGGGAATCGAGGTTGAACGTTATCACCCTTTACGCTGGTACAACCTTCGGCGCGCGAACAATCGAACCCATCGAAAATTGCTGGTGGTAGATGGAACGGTTGGATTCACCGGCGGCGCCGGCATCGCGGACTTGTGGACGGGCAATGCGCAAGATCCCAAGCACTGGCGCGATTCGCACTTCAAAATGGAAGGCCCCGTCGTCGCACAGTGCCAGGCCGCCTTCATGGACAACTGGCTGAAGATCAAGAATCGCGTTCTGCACGCAGAAACGTATTTCCCGAAGTTATCGCCAGCCGGCAACAGCGTGGCGCAGGTCTTCATGAGTTCACCTGCCGAAGGCAGCGAGAGCGCCCGGCTGATGTACTTGATGACCATTGCGTCGGCGGCGAAGTCCGTGAAGATCGCCAGCGCTTATTTTGTCCCCGACGATCTGTCGGTGGCCGCGCTGGTGGGTGCCCGTAAGCGCGGCGTGAGGGTCGAGATTATTGTGCCCGGCAAGTACGTCGATACGGCAGTCACCCGGCGTGCGGGCCGCTCTCGCTGGGGCCCCCTGCTTGAAGCCGGAGCAGAAATATATGAGTACGGCCCGACGATGTATCACTGCAAGGTGATGATCGTTGATGACCTGATGACCAGCGTCGGATCCACGAATTTTGACAGCCGCTCGTTCAGGCTGAACGATGAAGCCAATCTCAATATTTTCGATGTAGACTTCGCTGCCGGGCAATCCGCCGCATTTGAAAACGACAAGGCGCAGTCCCGTCGGATCACGTTCGAAGAGTGGGAAAGGCGTCCGTTATCTGAAACAATCATGGAGAAGTTCGCTGCCGTGTTCCGCTCTCAACTGTGAACACACACCCGCTTTATTTCGGCTGCACAGGGTCTGCCGCCACATCTTTCGCGTTGCTTTTGATTCCGCCCGCCCGAGGCAGCGGAAGCCGAATAGTGAATGTCGTGCCTGCATCTTCAGTCGATTCAACTTTGATGCTGCCGTTGTGGGCGATGACGATTTCCTGTGCGATATACAGGCCAAGGCCGATGCTGCCGGGCTGACGGGTTCCTGGCGCCTCCGTCGATGTCCCGCGAACCATCGGATTGAAAATGGTCGCCAGGCTCGCTTCGGGAATGGGCTTGCCGGCGTTGTGAACCGTCAGCACGAGGTCCCCATCCGCACACACCAGCGACAGATCAATCGACTTGGTCGGAATCCCGTGCTGGACCGCATTCCCCAGCAAATTCGCGATCACCTGGCGAAGCCGGTTAGCATCACCCTCGACCATGGACGCGTCAGCCATCAGAAACTGAATCGTGCGATCGGGATGAGCCGCCTGTATTTCAGCGATGACTTCGTCGCACACTTTCTTGAGGCTGATGGTGGTCACCGTGAGAGGCATTGCGACCCCAAGCCGGGAGCCGGTGAAATCCAACAGATCGCTGATCATGCCGGCCATGGCGGCCGAGCTCTTGGAGATCACCGACGTTACCGACCGCGCCTCCGGATTTGCGACCTCCATCGTTCCCAGGAGCTGGGCCGACATTGAGATGGAGTTCAACGGGCCTCGCAGGTCGTGGCCGAGGATAGCGAGGAACATTTCGCGGGACCGGTCGACGACCTGCGTGTAGCTGCGGATCGCCTCAGTCAGTGACTGATCGATCGATTCGTTAAACCGCGTGAGGTCATCGATGTCGCGAACGTCTGGATTCGGCGAACTCTCCCGCCAGAGTCGAATAACGCTCGCACGTAGCGCGCGGTACTCCGCCACCATGCCGAGTAAATCAAAACCGGATCGCACGCGACCGGCAGCGTGAACATCGGAAGCGCCGTCCACTCGTTCACTGTGCTTGGCTGCAGTTCCCTCGCCCTTGGCTTTGGCCGACTGTTCCGTTGAGGTCTGGGCCGATTTCATGTCCAGCGCGGTGGCGCGAAGGATGTCTCGGGCATGGTCGCGAAGGGTCAACGGATCCGTTGCCGCGCCGGGCCAAATGCTGCGAGCGAACGCCTCCCACTCGCCGAGAATCAGTTCGATGTCTTTCAGAATGAAATCAGCGATACGCATGTGAGCAACTCAGTGAGGGAATGCAGTCCGGCGAAGAGGTCATTGAACTCGATGGCAGTGTTCCGCCGGCCGACTTTTTGCTTCTGCGTCTTGCCGATGGTTCGACAAGCGCTCCACATGAGTTTCATCGACATATACTGACTACCCGGCGCTAAGAATCCACAATTCTCTTAGTGTGATGGTTGGGCTGTGTCGACTATTGGTGTTGAATGTCGGCTGAACTCGCTGGGCGATTCTTGATTGCGACGGCGTGAGCCGTGCCATCTCCTCGTACCGCGACCAGCTTATCCCCATCTAACTAAAAGCCGCCCGGCGGACCTGCGTCTGCCGGGGCGGCTCAATCACGAAGTTTAAGATGTCGGCGGAAGCGGGAACGTCCCAGGCCATCCGCTGCTGCACATGCTCAGGCAGTCATCATCAGTCCTTGTGATAGATGCCCGTTGTGGCGTCGAGGTCCTTCAGTGACAGCATCTGAATCGATGAATCGGTGAACAGCACATTGATCTTGGACTTCGTGTAGTGCCGGCCGACGAGGTATTTGCTTGCGTCGTCGTCGGTGGTCGTGCCGCTGTAGTCGATCCACATCTTGTTGTAGTCCATCGCCACCACTTTGCCCGCACGCGGGGCGTAGGCATTGGCCATCTCGAGGTTGTAGCCGTAGTTCGTCCCGCCGTTGGTGCCGAGTGAGGTGTAGTACGTCTGGCCGGGTTGAATGTCAGACCACGTCGATCCGCCCCAGGTCATGTCGATCGGCGGGCCGCCCCAGTTGCCGCCGGCGTCGATGCGGGTGGGAACAGCTTTCCAATAGTTGCCGTACAGGCGATTAAAGACGACCACGCACACTCCGGCGTGCCCTTGCTGATACAGGAGGTTAAGCGTGTAGCTGTTGGCATTGGGATTCGCAGCCGGATCAGGCGTCCATGTGTAAACCGGATGGCCCTGCCCGCTGAACTTCTTCTGCTGAACCACCGACGGCGTGGTGAACGGAGCGATCGTGCCCGTGTTCTTGTCGGCATCCGGGCAAAACAGAATGCGATCGTCCTTGGTTACGGTTTGGACGGCCGCGATCCACTCAAACGTTTGCGGCAAATGCATGGTCGCGCGGTTCCTAGCGTGGTCGGTCTGCCAGACTTTAAAGGCCGTGTCGATCTGGTGAAGGTTGGACGAGCATTGCACAACTCGGCCCGCTTCTCGTACGTGGTTGTAGGTCGGCACGAGCAGCCCGATGAGCAGCGTGACGATCATGATGACGATCACGAGCTCAACGAGGGTAAACGCTTTCCCTGTCGGCGATTTCCTAGACGACATGTTCTTCTCCCTTTGGTGGCCGAAGCCTGTTCCCACTCAAACTTCAACGGCCACCAAGGGATGCACCGCACCCTTTACATATTCTTGTGATCCGTCGCAAAGATCTACGATTCGATGTGTTCGGTGGCAAACAGCAATTTCGCGGGGATGACGAAGCAGGATCGAGCTGGCGGCGTGACAGGAATATCCGGATTATTCGTTACATTTCAGCGGCGAAATGGACGCGCGCAAGCGGATCGAACGTCTTAGAACAAATCGGCAATAGCGCGGCAAGATGAGGCGAGAGCCTTATGCGCGGTGGGCAGCGCTAATAGGCGCTAAACGTGACCATGTCTTCATTCCGCCACCAGCTGATCCCTGTAGGCCGATTGGCCGGCCAAGTGGGTGTGGTGTTGCCGTTGCGGTTGGAGCAACTGAGAAGGCGGGTTTTGTCGCAGGTTTCGACGTGGAAGTCGGCGAACAGGCCGTTCACGCGGTTTCTGTGGCACGCCCAGAGCCCGGCGTAGTACGTGCCGCCCGTGTTCTGGTAGCTGAAGGAGTTGAATCCGACCCAACCGGTGTCAGGCCACCATCCGCTGTGGCCGGGCTCTTCGATGGAGGTGTCGCCTACGAGCATCAAGTCGCCGGGGGTTTTTACACCGCTTAGACGGATACCTTCGAACGCGCGGAAGCCGGGATAAGGCAACGACATCCCCGGGCCCTGTGCTTTGAAATAGCCGGGCTCGCGCGGAACGGCGTAGCGGTCGTCGGCGGAAAACATGCCGTACGTTCCCGGCGTCGACCCCTTGCTTAATCGGCCGTTGTTGGGGCAGTACAGGATGGGGTTGGTCTTGCCGTTCTTGTACGGGATGTACGACTTCCCGCCCAATCGTCCCTGGATCTGATCGGTCCAGTACTGCACGTCGTAACCGATGTCGCCGGTGTAGGGAGGCTTGGTGCCTTTGGTCCAGTTTTGATACCAGCCGGCCTGCGGAACAACCATGCCGAAGTCGCCGGCATACTCCTGCAATGCCAGGCCGACCTGCCGCAGGTTGCTCATGCATTGAATCGTCCGCGCGTGCGTTCGCATGGCGGTCAGTGCGGGCATCAACAGCGCAACAAGAACGGCGAGAATTGCCATCACAACAAGCAATTCGACCAACGTAAATGCACGCCGGAACTTCATCACAGCTTTAACTCCGTTGAACCGCCTCATTGTACGCGCGACACGTCCATCTATCGATGACGCCAACGACTTCTACAGCCCGGCCCTGGTCGATCGCTTACGGCGACGACGCGCCAGAAGCCCACCGGTACCCAACCCGAGCAGCGACAGCGACGTGGGTTCCGGCACGGACGAGAACCGAATCTCAACGCTGCTGGTGGTTAGGCGGAAGTTGCTGTTGCCGTTGGTACCCAATGTGTCGGTCGCGCCGAATGTGGTGTCGAGCACCAAGCCCGACGTGAGCAGCGCGGTGAAATCCGTGTCTTGCAGCGTTCCCGCTTGGACTGAGCCGAACGTGACGAGCGTGTAAGTGACACCCGTCTTCGGACCGGCCGGATCAAAGCCCCAGCTGACCAAGTCCATCACCAAACCGCCCGCAGCCGTGCTGCCGGTGATCTGGCCGGTGATGACGAGGTGGTCGGTATCGCCGGGGGCGTCGGTCGATCCGATTTCGGTCTTGATGCGTGCACCGGCCGAGGCATCGAGGCTGCCGATTGTGAGATTGCCCGGCGAGTTGCCGGCGGAGATGACTGCGGTGTTGTCGGCGGTCGTGACTTTCCCGCTGATCGAGCCGTTGCCGCCGAGCGTTGCGTTTGCGGCAACGGTGACGTTTCCAGTGCCGGTTGCACTGCCGGTGGTGTTATTCACCAACAGTTTGCCGCCGGAGATGGTCGTGGCACCGTTATACGTGCTTTCGCCGTTCAGGCTCTGCGTTCCAACGCCCGACTTGATGACGCTGAACGTATTTGCAGAGTTGCTGATATTGCCGCTGAACACATACGTGCCATTACCGGCCAGAATCAAGGTGCGGCTTGAGCCCGTATGCAACGCCGCGGTACCGCTGCCCGTGAGTCCACCGATTGTCAGATTGCCGCCGCTGGTCGGGAACACATCCAGGGTGGCTCCCGCGGCAATGTTAACGGTGTTTGCCGAACTCAGGGCCACCGTCGAGACGCCGCCGCCCACACTCAGCGTGCCCTGCTGCACGTCAACCGTTCCGGTAAAGAACGAGTTGTTCCCGGTCAGTGATAGCTGCACGGCTGAGTTATTGTGGATGACGCCAACAACGTTTGCACCGATGCTCCCGCTGATGGTCAGGGCAGAGGAAGTCGCCGTGTTGTCCAGGATGTAGCCGCTGTTGTTGAGCAGCCCCGCTACGAACAGATTGGCATTGACGGTGCTGAACAGCGACACGTTGCCGGTGCCCGTTACAGCGCCTCGCATCGTGAAGTCCGTCGAGCCAGTCGTGCTCGTGGCGCCGAGAAACAAGTCGTGCCCGTTCAGGCTGATGTTCCCTTCATAACCCGAGTGCACGATGTTAAAGCCAGTGAACGTCAGGGTGCCGGTGTTGGCAGAGTTCAGAACGATATTGGTCGTTCCGTTCACGCCCGCCGTGTTGCCGCCGGAACTGATTTGCAGTGTCGCGTTACCACTTCCAGCTGCGCCGAGCGTCGTGGTGCCGATGCCAAGTCCGTTGACACTGCTCAGCCTTAACGTGCCGGCGTTGATCTGGACGCCACTTGAGAAGGTCGTGCTATTTCCGTTCAGGATCAGAACGGACGTTGCGGAATTCTGCGAGACCACGCCTACCGTTGAAGTGAGCGTCGGAATCGTGGAAACCCCCGTTCCAGCGCCGATGTTCGTAATATTGCCCGTAATATTGATCGTACCGCCGACGGTCTGGGCCCCGCCGGAACCGGAAAGCGAGTTGAACGTAAGATTGCCGGTTCCGGTGATATTGCCGTTGTATGTTTGCGTTTGCCCGACGCCGTTTTGCGCTTCAAACCAGAGATCATTGTTCAGCGTGATCCCGCCGGTAAAGCTAAACCCGCCCGACGTATTCACGCCAAGGATTCTGATCTTGCCCGTCGTACCCGATTGAACCACGACCGGGTTGGAAAACCCGCTCACCTGGTCGACACGCAATGTCACGTTTGCGGAATTCGACGCCGTATCGCCGAGGTAAAACGTTCCAAGCCCGCTCGGGATAGTCGTTCCGGCATTTCCGTTAACCTGAAGTGTGCCGGCGAGCACTGTAACCGGTGCGTTAAACGTTTGGGTGACGGTATTGAGGGAAAGCGTTGACGTTGTTGAGTTTTGAATGACACCGAGAACGTTGGATCCGATGAGACCGGTGATGGTAGTTCCGCCTGTCGTGGTTCCGTTGTTGATGATGTAGCCGGAGTTGTTAATCGGACCGCTGAGGGTTACCGCCGCTGAACCTGTTCCGGAAAGGGTGAGGTTGCCGCTGAAACTGGCGCCGACTCCGCTGATCGTGAAAGCCCCCGCACTGCTGTGGGTAACGCCTGTCACGTTGCTGCCGATACCACCGGCCAGGGTGAACGCGCCGGTTCCCGCGCCGGTCGTGGAAATCGCGCCGGCGTTATTCATCAGTGTGTTGAACCTGATACCACCTGTCGAATTGGCCTGCAGAATGAGGTCGGCCGTTCCAGTCACGCTGCCACCGAAAACCGTCATGCCGCCCGCACCGGCATCAGTGACCTTGACCGTGCTCGCGCCCAACGAGATGCCGCTGGCGCTGAAGAGAAGGCTATTGGTACCCCCGTAAGTGAAGTTGCCGTTCCAGTTGGCCGTTTCCTTTGCACCGAATGAGAGCAAGCTGGAACCAGCGGTGACGCCAGTCCCGGTATTAAGAGTGATCGTTGAATTGCCGGTGTCGATCGCCGTAATGTAGAAACCAGTATTTGCCGCGATGCCCGTGCCGCTGACGAGTTGACCAACAGCCAGGCCCGACGTGCTGCTCACTACCACGGTGGAGTTTCCCGCGGTAGCGGTACCCGTAATCGTGCTGACGCTCCCGAGCAAGGCGATTGTCCCGCCGCTGTTGTTATCGATTGTCGTCCCGTCAGCGATGCTGATTGCGCTCGCGTTAGCGATGGCAAGACTGCTGTTGAGGAAAAGCGTTCCCGACGAGAGACTGAGCGGGCCGGTAAAGGTGTTGTTGCCTGAGAGCGTAAGTGCTGCCGAGCCGTTGTAAGTCAAACCGCTACCGGCGTTGGTTCCGCCGGTACCGTCTGAGATCGTGCCGGTGATCTTCACCGACGCGTTGCCGGCGATGACGTCGGTACGGGCCGCGGTGCTCGTTGCGTTGCTGGTGAGCGTGTATCCGCCGAGAGTCAGGGCCGTGTTCGGTCCATTGCCAGCGCCTTTATTGACCGTCAATGTCCGAACTGAATCGCCGGTATTAGTCAGCACACCGCTCAAAGCGAACGCCGTGTTGCCGTTGAGGGTGATGGTCTGATCGGCAGCCAGACTCACCGCACCCGGAAGGGTGAGACCGTTGAGGATCGTGCCCGCGCTCGTGCCGAACGCGAAGCTTCCGCCGATGACGATCGGATTCACATTCACAACGACTCTCGCCGCGCCGCTGGTGTTGTCAACCGTTCCGCCGTTGATCGTGAGCGTGCCGCCATTGCCCAGCGGACCGGTAGTGGCGTTGCCGCTCTGGTTGATGTTGATCTTGCCAGACTGCAGCGTCACGCCGCCGGTGAAATTGCCGGTGCCGTTAAAGGTCACCGCATTGCTCGATGAATCCACGTATAGGTTAACCGGATTCGTGGCTCCGGCCGTTACCGTGCCAACCGTGATCCCCGCGCCGCTGAGTACAAGCTTAAGGCCCGATGATGACGCATCGATGGGTCCGGCGATGGTTGTGCCCAGCGTTGCGCCGCTGGTGAAAACTCGATCGGCGTTGCCAAGATTAAGGCCGCCGTTCAATGCCAGCCCGCCGTTGCCGGTGGTAGTGAGATTACCGCCCAGCGTCAGCGCCAACGTATCGAACGTGGTGGTGACAGTCGTGACGGTCAGGGTCCTGTCTCCGGTGGTGCTTCCGCCGCCGCTGAACGTGATTCCAGCCGTACCCCCCGAATCGAACCCGAAGTCACCGGTGATGCTCATCGGTGCCGCGATGACACGGGCGGTGCTGGCCTGATTGATCAACGTACCGCTGTTGAGTTCAAGGGTGCCGGTGCCAAAAACAGTCGATTGCGTATCACCGTCGATGACGATGCTGTTGTTGGTGATCTTCACACCGCCGCTGCCGGAACCCGGAATTGCAACGCCCGCGGCGCCAAGGCCCGTGCCGAACTGGAACGTACCGCCGTTGAGTACCAGCTGTGCGTTGTAGGTGTAGGTCGGCGAACCACCGGTGGAACTCGCGACGATGACGGTGTTTCCGCTCGTATTGGACCAAACCGACGTCGCCGCGATGGTAAGCGGGCCGTTCAATGTTGTAGCCGCGCCGGAAAAGCTGACATTTCCATTGAGAACTAGGCCCGCACCGGTATTGGTGAAACTGGCACCGTTGAAGCTCGCATTGTTGACCGTGAGGTTTCCTGTTCCAGTGACCGTACCACCTGTGATTGACAGGTTCGCAATGGTGTCGCTGAAGCCGTTGAGGGCCAGCGTCCCGCCGGTCATGGTTATGTTTGACGTGTTGGCGATCTGATCCGACGCCAGGTACTTCACCGTACCGGTGGAGAAGGAGAGGTCGCCCGCAAATGCGTTCTTGCCGGCGGTCTTGTTCAACTGCAGTGTACCGGCGCCCAATGTGCCGATGAACTGCGTATTATTGCCCGACCCGGCCAAGGTGACGAGCCCGGCTCCGGTAGTGCTTAACGTGTTGGCGGCGACACCATTGTTATCCATGTCGCCGAAGGTAACGTTTGCCGCCACGGTATTGATCGTCGCAGCGCCCGTAAGGGTGGTGTTGCCGAAGATCAGTGCATAAGTGTTGGCGGTCGTGACATTGAGCGTGAATGCGCCGAGGCTCAACGTGCCCAGCTGGATGTTTTTGTTTGTCGAAGTGGCGGCGGAGCGTGCAACGTCGATGGTGGTTCCTCCACCAATGGTGACGTTGTTTCCGAAAACGATCGTTTCGGCCGTGGTGTTTTGCGTGCCCAGCGCACGAAGCTGAAGCGTACCACCGTTCAGTGCCAGGCTGCTGGTGCCGAAAGGACTGACGGGTGCCAGACTTGTGTTGGTGGTGACGTTGCCCTGTAAAGTACCTGCCGTCAGCGTCGTTGTGCCAGAGTAGCTATTGTTCGCGCCCAGCAGAATCAACGAGCCGCTGCTGTTCACGGTGATGCCCACCGTATTGGCCGATGAGATATTTCCGCTAAGTGTCGTCGCGGCGGTGCTGGTACCGTTACTGGTGATAAGGCCTGTATTGGAAAGATTGCCACTAATGGTGAGCGTGCTGGCGGCTGCGCCGATATTGTTGACGGTGAACCCGTTGCTGCCCGTGATATTCCCCGAATAAACAGCTGCCGTGGCGGTGTTGGCAAGAACAAGGGCTCCGGTGGCTCCGGAAGCAAGAGTGATCGGATTGGCGAAAGTACGCCCGTCGATCTTGAGTGTCGCTCCGAGCCCGATAGCGGAATCGCCCAAGGTCACGCTGCCCGTACCCGTGCCACCCAGAGCGCTCGCGCTCGTAATGGCACTGACTGTGCCCTGCTTGATACTCAGGCCGCCCGTGTACGTGTTGGCGCCCGAAAACGTGGTAACGCCGGCCCCTGAATTGCTGACCACGAGCGCGACCGTCCCGCCGCCGCCGCCATTGCCAATGATCCCGTTGAGCGTAATACCGCCCGAGTTGGTTGATCCGATCGTAACCGTCTGCGTGCCCGCAGCCGATCCCGTGACGGCGCCGATCGTAAGCAGGCCGGTTCCTGCGTTGGAAAAGTTGAAGGCGGAATTGGCAGAGTTAAGAATGATCGACGTCGAAATCGTTGACGCCAAGCCGACCGCTGACGTCGCGAACACCCCGTTGCCGGTTCCCGTTCCGCCAATCGTGATCGATGTTCCGCCGCTGATGGTGATCGCCGCGTTGTCGTCGAACGTGATGCTGCTGGCGACTTTTGTGGTCGATACTGTGACCGTACCCCCCGTGGTATTGGATGCGGCAGAAAACACCACGTCGTCGGCGCTCGTGATTGTCGTGTTCGCCGTGGTTGATGCACCCGTCGAATCGGTGCTCCAGAACGCGCTGGAGCCCCAGGTTCCGGTCGCCGCGGCCGCCGTGGTGGCAGCGCCGTTGGAGTCCCAGTAGTACGTGGTGGTCGCATGGGCGCGTGACTGTGCGAAGAGCGAGGTCACAGCCGCCGCAGTCGACAATGCCATCAGCCGTTTCGAAAGCTTCCGGCTGAGTTTGTGCGATTTGCTTTGATCGATCGTGGACGTCGTACGATTCAGAATATGCTCAAACTTACTCTTCCGCATTTTCGCTCCTTGGAAGAACGACAGGTTTGTCGTCCAGAATGCCTCACCCCGAATTACTCCGACCGCTCTAACGGTTATTTGCCCTGCTACTCAGTGATACCCTGCTAACGATCTTGTATTTGCCCTGTTGACTCACCCACGAACAGCGGGATGTTCGCCGGCTGGATCAGCATCGGGCCGAGCCAGGCGTCGTTCCGCCGCTTGAACCAGTCCACGCACACCTCGATGTACGGGCCCGGGTCCGGCGGATTCAGCATCGTCCGCGACGGAACCTGCATGCTGCCCAATTCGCCGCTTTCGACCGAACAGACCGACACGTCCTGCCCCACCGTCTTGCCCGCGTCGTGTAACGCCCGGATCGCGCCGGTGGCCGCACCGTCGGTGATGCACACCAACCCCGTGGCCGTGAACTGATTCGCGTCGAGCAGCTTTTTCATCGCCGCGTACGCCTTGGGAGCGACGCTCGCGAACGGCGCCACCGGCTCGTCGATCAGGCGGCCTTCCACCTTGTGGATCCGCTGCCACTGCGACCAGTGTTCCATCCGCGACTGAATCACGTCGTCGTGCGGCTGCGCGTTGAGGCAATCAATGTTGCGATGGCCGAGGTCAAAGAGATGGTCGGCGAGCTGCTGCACGCAGATCGGCGGCAGCAGTCGAACCGACGGAATGCCCTGCTCAGACAGATCACTGCCCAGCGCCACCAGGTTCTTCGACCGGCTCAAGCGCTCCAGCAGCGACGGCGGGATCTTTTCAGAACTGAGCACGAGGAAGACGCCGTCAAACGCAGCCAATGTTTGCGGGATGACCGGATCGTCCCAGTGCACGTAGTCGACATTGCGGACGGTGGCGTTGAACTTCGCGGTGACGCGCTCGACCGCAAACCGCCAGTTTTCAAAATCAGGCGAGCTGAAGGCCGGGCCGAGGAATGCCAGACGGAGTTGATCAACGAACTGCGCGTGTTCCTGGTTGATCACGACCTTCCCGTGCGGCTTGCGCACCAGCAGGCCCTTGTTCATCAGCTCGATCAGCGCCCGGCGCGCGGTCATGCGGGAGACGCCGACTTCATCGGCTAACTCTTGTTCGGTGGGGAGTTCGCGCACCGCATAGTCGCCTTGGCGAATACGTGTTTCGAGAACGCGGGCGTATTTTGAATATTTCGTCGTTTGAAATCCTAGATTGAGACGTGGGAAGCATACGTTATTTAGTCAAAAATACAAGTAAAAAACTTTCATTGTATCTTTTGTCATTTTTGAACAAGCCAGAAGTTGATAAGCGGCGTTTTTTGGCTAAAAATGCGGCGCTCCGTAAAAATGGCCGGTGCCGAATGGTTATAGCAATGGATGGCCGTGTACTCCGGCACAAATTGTGCCTCGGGATTAATCAGCTGTCTGCAAAATGAAATGGCGGAACGGATCGTTTGACCCGTCCCGCCATTTCATTAATTGAAAAGAAGCGAAGCTTTACGCCATCGTGCGTTTGAACTTGCCGTAGCCGACGACCATCGCGGTGCCCGCGAGCGTGATCAGCCCGGACCAAACCGCCGGTGGCAGCGGAACTACCGCGGTTCCGCCGGATTTGATTTCGACTGCAAGGTCGTTGAAGTCAAAGTCACTGTTCTCGTTGACGGCCAGATCTTCCCAGAACAGCACGTGCGTCGTACCAGACACGCCGGCTCCAGTAAGCAGATACGTGATGAGATGGTCGCGCGCGTCCTGATTCTGTGCGTCAACAGAAGACTTGTTCGTCCCGCCGCCGGTGCGAATGGCCGCGGTGCCTGCTGGCAGATCGATCGCGCCGGAGCTTCCCTGGGCAGCGAAACCACTGCCGGTCACGTCGAAGAATTTGGTCGGCGAATTGATGTCGCCGTAGCCCAGCCCTTGCGAGAGATCGGCGAACGTACCGAGCGTCCGGATCGAGGAGATCGACGTCGGAAGGAATTGGTCGTCATTGTCATCAATGCGAGTGGCGGTAACGGTTCCGTTGGTCAGGTCCAAACCGTTGGCTGTAAAGGTTCCACCGTACGCGTTCGACAGGACTTCAGCCTGAGTGGCTTCACCGCCGCGTCCGTAATTGGGCGGGCCGATGGTCGTAAATCCTGCACGGGCATCGCTGGCGACCAGGAGACTAAGTCCAAGCACGGCAGCGCCCAACAATTTGCACCCACGATGCGTTTTCATAAACACCTCCGAACAAAAAAGAGAAACGACTCTGAACTGCAAAACAACATGAATCGACTCTTCCCATTCGCTTCACGTTGTCGGTTCAATATTTTTTTAATCAACTGACCACCGACGTGGCACTCCGTTGCTAAATCTATTTTTACACGTTAGGCACGCTTCATCGAGAACGATGCGACATCCGAGAATCCCCGATAATCGCCTTGCGCCAGAACCGGGTAAAGACTGAGTCGCGATTCACGGACTCGGCACACGGCTTCCACCTCTTCATTCAACATCTGCTCGTCGAAATCCGGAAAGCCATTTTCATCGCAGGTGAGATCCGAAAATTTGCGGCCCAGCCGAAGGGCATTTTGTTTCAACTCAGGGTTGCCTGGGTCGTGCTCCAACGATTCGAGGCTGTGCAGATAGGCAACTCTCGCAACGGCCGCGTTTTTCCGAAAGCGGGCTTCTTCTCGAATAATGTGGAGGAAGATCGCGACCATCGCGATGGCTGCGATGCTGATTCCAATTGTCTCACTGACGTGATTCACAGGGCCTCCTAACGTCGCAAACCCAAAGCATTTTCCCGTCGGGAGTATCACGTTATTGCTCGCGGGCTAGTATCAGGGACGTCCTGATCTGTAAGAATCGTGCTATCGGGGAAATGCTTGAGCTCGCAATGAGCGCGGTAGAGACGGTGGGCCAATGCAACAGCTTGGTTGGACAGCGACTGACAATGGACAAAAAAATGGCGGCAGAAGGAATGCTTCTGCCGCCATGCTTTGAAAAGTTTTCAGAAGTCGCTTACTTGCGACGACGCCGACGGCGAGAGAGCAGTCCGCCCATGCCTAGGCCGAGGACCGACAGCGAGGTCGGTTCCGGAACAGAGCTGAACTGGACCGCCACGTCGTTTCCGGTAACGAACGAACCGCTGACCGTGTCATACGTCGTGTACAGCGTGTAGGAGAACAGCGTGCTCCCGCCCCCACTGGGGTTGATCGGGCTGAACGCGGCGAATGCTCCGTTCACTGCATCGCCGCCGTCGTTATCGATCAGCACGATGACGCCGTTGTTGGAACCCGTCGGCGAGCCGATCAGATCGAGCACGAGCGTGCCACCGAGTGTGACGTTGCCGGTCACGACCAAGGTATCCGACAACTTCACGTTCAGCGTTCCCGGGCCTGACGTGGGATAGACCGTGGACGCGGTGGCCAAGTCGGCGCTCGCCTCGTAGATGCCACCCAGAGTGAGGTTGCCAGTGCGGAGTCGGCCGATGGTACCGGCGTTGGCGTCGCTACCCGGCTTGATCGAGCCGCCCGATTGCACGGTCACGTTGCCGGTAGCGCTTCCCGCGCGGCCGGTGCCGCCAAGCGTGCCGCCCGAGGCCACCGTCACGTTGCCCGTGCCGGTTGCGCTGCCGGTTCCGACGCCAATCGTATTGTTGGCCAGCAGTACGCCGCTGGTGATCGTGGTTCCGCCGGAGTAGGTGCTGTTTCCGGTCAGGTTCATCACGCCGGTGCCGGTCTTGTTGATCGATCCGGTATTCGAGAAGCCCGCCGCAAAGGTTGTGGTGTTGTAGACAGCGAACGTTCGGGCGCCGGATCCGATACTGGGAATGGCGGTGTTCGTGAACGACAAATTGCCATTCGCCGACCCAGTCGAGTCGCCGAACGTATAAACGGCGTTCGTTCCGGCGAACGTACCGAATGCATTGGAGATCGTCCGAGCAGTCGAATCGGTGCTTCGGAGTGCGATATTGCCACCGAGCGTCACAGTACCCGAGCCCAAAGCAGTATTGCTGCCGAGGGCCACGGTTCCGTTATCTCCGGTCGCGCTGTTGACAGTCAAGCCGCCGGCGAACGTGTTGTTGCCTGAGAGCGCGAGCGTTCCCGCGTTGCCCTTCTGAATCTTCGAAATGGTGCCGCCGCCGGAGATATTCCCCGTGAGCGTGAGAGTCCGGCTCGTGACGTTAATGCCGTTCGTATTATTTCCTTGGAGCAGCGCGTCGCCGGTCAGGACCAGATCGTTCGTTCCAGTAAAGGTTGCCGTCGTTGCAGCACCGAAGAAAATCGCATTGTTCGTTCCGAGCGTGCCGGCCGCCCCACTGGTATTGTCGAACGTACTGGTCGAGGAGAATGTCAGGTTCCCAACGCCGAGCGACGACTGAGTTGCGTTGCCGAGGTTTGTGATGCTGAGCGTCCCGCCTCGCACGGTAGTGCCGCCGGAGAAGGTGTTGTTGCCATTGAGCTGCAAGGTCCCACCCGTACCGCTGACAATCGCCACCGCGCCGCCGCCGTCGGCTACGGTGCCGGAGTAAACGTTGACTTGAGCGCTGGTGGACATGGTCAACGTCGAAGTCGTACCCGATGCGGTATTGGTGAGAATGCCGGCGCTTCCGGTCAAAGAACCAATGGTTTCCGAATTGCCGTTCATGTCCAACGTGCCACCGTTGATGACGATGGTGTTGACGTCGCCGAGCTGATTCCCGCCCGAATTCGCGCCGAACTGCACCGTTCCGGCCCCCGCATCCATCGTTAGCGTCGTTGGAGCACCGGCCGCACTGCTGTTGAGCGAAGTGTTACCGGCCTTGGAAAGAATTACATTGCCGGAAATAACTTCCAGCGCGGTCAGCAAGTTGCCTGTACCAGATCCGCCGATCGTAAGCGTGTTATTGTCGATCTTGCGGATTAAAGCCGCACTGACAAGTGGCGAAGACAGGTTGCCGGTCAGCGAAACATCACCGACGCCGCCGATGGTCAGATTCCCTGTGCCGCCAACACCGGACTGTCCCATGCTGATATTGCCGCTCAGCGTTACGGCAGTCGAACTGCTATTGGTGATGGCCGAAGCGTTGGTCTTGAACGCGCTGGAAGAGGAGAAGCCGTTGAGGTCAAGCGTGCCGCCGAACGTAGAGGAGCCGAGCACGCCCACGAAAATCAGCGAATTCGAGGAAATCGCGGTGGCGCTGCCGAGTTGCAGAAGGCCGCCGCCGGCAATGGTGGTCTGCCCGGTGTAGGTATTGTTGCCGTTGAGCACGACGGTGCCGGCCGTAGCGTGCGTCACCGCACCGTTACCGGAGATATCGCCGAAATTGATTCCCTGCGTGAGGGTGTCTGAGCGGTTGAAAATCAGAGTCGCGAAGTTGTTGATCGCTCCAGCGCCGGAAAGCGATCCGCTCGTGCCGCCGCTACCAAGTCGGAGCACGCCAGAGTTAATAGTGGTCGCTCCGGTGTAGGTGTTGTTACCCGTGAGGAAGACGCCGCCAAGGAGAATGGAGCTGGAGTCACTGCTGTTCGGATTTGCGGTCGACCCGATGACCAGGCCGAAGCCGCTTCCCGATACGATATTAGAGAGCGTAATGGATCGTCCGGACCTTGCAGCAGAGACGATCAGATCGTGGTTCAAGTTGATCGTGCCGCTGAAGGTATTGGACGACGTTGTACCGGCGAAATTATTGGCGTTAAGGAGGGTGAGATTGCCTCCATTGGACGCGACCACGATGTTGTTAGTGTAAGTTCCGGCGCCGTACGCGGCCAAGGTCGCGTCGTTGCTGCCGCTCGTGTCGCCGATGGTGATCGTGCCACTACCGAACGCGTTGACGCTCGTGCCGTCACTTTCCACCGAACCGGCCTTGACGTTAAGGCCACCACTGAAGGTGTTCGCTGCGGCCAGATAGAGACTTCCGGGACCCGTCTTGCTCAAGGTCATATTGGCACCGCTGATCACACCGCTGACGGTCAGCGCGTTCACCGCACTGTTGTCGATCTCCCAAGTCTGGTTGCCACCCAGCGCGACCTTGGTGCTGATTGTGTGATTCGCCGTAACACCCGCCTGCACGACCAAGCCGGTACCCGCTGCATACACAACGGAAGTCACCGGATCGGTATACCCATTGGCCGCGTTGATGGTCAGCGTGTTTGTACCGCCGATGGTCACGTTGCCAGGCGTTGCGTTGAAGTTCAGACTATTGATGGCAAAGTCGCCACCGAGCGTGGTGTTCAAATTGCTCGGGCTGGCGGCCGTGAAGTACACGTTGCTGGCGCTGGCCGGCGTTCCGGCGATAATGGTCCCGGCGGCATCACTAGTGAAGTTATTCGGCCCGACCCAGGCCGCGCTGGTGCCGCCCTTCCAGTAGATGGCCGCATTGGTGTCGGTGTCGCTGACGATCAATTGCTCGGCGGTCGCGGTATTAAGCAGGTAATACGACTTGCCAACCGGGGCGGTGTAAGTGCCCAGCGTGAAGTTGCCCGTAAAGGTGCTGCCCGACGCGTAATTGATCAGGTTGTAGGCGCCACTGTTCAGCGAGCCCAAGCCTGTCAGGTTAATCGTCACGCCGCCGAGGTTCAGCGTCATCTTGCCGGCGTTGGCAAGCGTGACGGCGTCGACGGTGCTGTTGCCGGTTTCAAGGTTAAGAATCGCGTTTTGGCCGGCCGTCGTGCTGCCGAGCGTTAAGAGCGTCGCGCTGGTGGCGCCTTGGACGGTCAGCGTGTTGATCAAACCGTCAACGAGGTCGAGGGTGCCCTGTGTTGCGCTGGTTGCCCCGCCCGCGACCGTCAGGTTGCCGCCGCCAACGGCACTCACGCCGATCGAGTAGTTCCCGGAGATCTTCAGTCCACCTCCGCCGTTGACGGCGACGGCCGTATTGCCGAGTGAACCGCCACTGACAAGAACAACGTTACCGCCGTTGATCGTCGTCGCGCCCGTGTAGGTGTTCACGCCATTCAGGGTCAGCGTTCCAGTGCCCGCCTTGGTGGCGGACAGTCGTGTCGCGCTGGCGATGAGCGCGCCGGTGACGGTAACGTTGCCGGGGCCGGTAAAGACGACCGTTTCGTTGCCGGTGGTGTTGGCGCTCTTGTAGTTGGCGAACGTGATGCCTCCGCCGCCCGTGATATTGCCGTTGATCGTATCGGTTCCAGCCGCGGTGGACGCCGAGCCGGTGATGTTGCCGAACGCGAGACTTGCGTTATTGGCCCCCGTGAGTTGCACGCTGTAGGCCGCAGCGACCGACGAGGTCGTGATATTGCCGATCGTGATCGTTTTCGCGCCCGTGTTGCCGGAGGTCAGAGCATCGACGTTGATGGTTGCGGCACCCGCAGAGGTGATGACATTGTACAGGGCGTTGGTGGTGTTGGTGCTGAAGCTGGCGTTGGCGTCGGCGCGGAGGCTGATGTTGCCTCCTGCCGCCAAGCGAAGCGTGGTGTTGCCGAACGAGTGCGACGACAGACCGACGAGCACACCGTTGCTGACGGTGGTGTTGCCCGAGTAGGTGTTGTCGCTGGTGAGGTAGGCGGTTCCGCCGACGCCGTTCATCGTCAGGCCGCTAGTCAACGGCGTGGCAGACACGCCTGCGAAAGAGTCGTCGACACTATTGAGGATCGTGGTGCTGTTGCCGCCGATCGTGGCAACGCGCCCGGTTCCCTGCGCTTCGGAAAGGTGCAGGTTAGTGATCGTGAGGTTACCGCCGGTGATGCTGCCGGCGAGGGTGCCGGTTGAGCGGTTGGTCACGTTGCCAAACGTAAGTTCCTGGGTCCCTGAAACCGTAGAGGTTCCGGCATCGATAAAGATTCTGTTGGAAAGCGTGCGAGGGATTATCAGCGACTGAAGTGTTCCGCCGGCGAACGACAAATTCGAGGAGGAATTTAGGCCGCCATTCGTGGCATTGCCCAGCTGCAACGTGCTTCCGGTAAGATTGACGTTACCGGTGGAATTGATCTTGCCGTTTAAGACCACAACCCCCGTACCGCTGATCGTGGTGATGCCAGTGTATGTGTTGTTACCGTTTAGGTTGACCACACCGGTCGTGGTCGGGCTCAAGGTGAGGTTCCCCGGGCTGGCGGAAGAACCGCCGAGGAAGTCCTGCACAGGGCCATTGATCACGCTGTTACCCGTACCAGCCAGAGTCCACGTCAAGTTGCCGAGCGACACCTTGTTAGCAAACGTCAGTGCCCCGGCGGTAATGTTGTTGTTGAACGTTCGGCTACTGCCAATGAGCGAAAAGTTGCCCAGAAGCGCGATGTTCTGTGAGCCTATTGCGCTAAACGTGTTGCTCTGCGTTACTTCGCTGGTGATGTTGCCCGAGTTTGCGGTGTTCGCCATGATCGAACCGACCTGCAGGATCAGTGTGCCATGCGCGATACCGCCGTTGTCGGCGTTGTTGAAATTCAGGATGCCGTGCTGCACGGTCGTCGTGCCGCTGGAGCTGTTCGTGCCGGAGGCCAGCAACGTGCCCGTGCTTGAGAAATTGAGCTGCGTGTTACCGGAGTATGTGTTGTTGGCCGTTAGCTCGACGGTCGCATTGCCGCCGCCACTGGAGGGCGTATCGCCCAGAAACATGCTCGTGACGCCAGTTCCGTCGCTGATCGTGCCGCTGACCAGAATCGTGCCGTTACCACCGTTGGGCTGGAGGATGCGAAGCTGCGAGGCCGCCGTATTAGTGATGTTGCCAGCCAGAACAAAATTCGCGGACCCGGTCGCGTTGCCCATGTACTGGAACGTGGTGGTTCCGTTCATGCTAAGCGGCGCATTGAACGTGATGGTCGTGCCCGTGGCGGCCGTCGCGGTGATGTTGCCGATAAAGCCCGAGCCAAGTTTGAGTGTGTTGCCGCCGTTAGCGCCGAGACTGCCGAACGTGTAGTTGCCTGTTGACGCATCGAATGTCATGTTGCCAATGACGCGACCGGCATCGATGGTGATAACGTTGTTGGAACTCGCAGTATTGAACAGCGCGGTATCGCCGTTGTTGTTGCCGCTGGTGGCGCCGGGAGCGCTCGTCGGGTTCCAGTTAGTTCCGTCGATCCAGCTGCCGTCCGTTCCGCCGACCCAAGTCGCCGAGGCGGCCTTGCTCACGTGACCGTGCATGAAGGTCGAAGCCGCGGCCGCGGCCGCAACCAGGAGCTGAACTCGACTACCACGCAGCTTTTTAGATCGAATCATTTTTCCCGCTCCGCAATCAATTGCCACGCCATTTTGATGGCTGGACGTACACCGCAACCCCTTCGAGGTCGCCCCCGGAATGCACCAAGGGCGCTCAAACAAAAAACAACCAACTTTTCGAGTTATGCATTCTCTCTCCCGCCAACATTCCGCTCGCCTCACCGTGTGATGAGTGTGCCGAATGAGCGTCACCGGGGCCTCTACACCGGAGAGCTATATATTCTACCCTTAACATTCTGCCATGCCAACGATTGTTTTGATAAATCTATTTGCCCGAATGCACAATTACGTACATTAAATGTATAAAATTCGTTTTTAGTTTTGGTGTGCCTCAATTTTTGCTCGGGAGGCCTCGACGTGCACGAGACTCGCCCCGAACGGTTCAAGTGCCGACTCGGCGGGAGTCCTTGAGCAACTTAAAGGAAGCGCGCGTACCCTACTGAGCACGCGCGCGGAGAACCAAATCGCGGTCAGGTTAGCTCGCCTACTACGCCTCAGTCATCTTACGTCGACGACGCCGGCTCAGCAGGCCGACCGCACCCATGCCAAGGATCGATAACGACGTCGGTTCCGGTACCTGTGTGAAAACGATGCCCAGGTCGTTGCCGCCGGTGAGGGCGGACGTGTTTGCATTCGTGCCGTTGTAGTTGAACGAGTAGTACAGCGTGGCCTGGAGTAAACCGGTAGTGTAGACGACCGAGTCGTTCACCCCGCGGGTCTGTCCATCAAAGGCCCCGATAATTGCATCGGCCGCATCGTTATCGATCAGTACGAACGTCTGGCTGTAACTGCCAGTGGTATTTGCTGGGAGTATCACCAGTTCCAGTGTTCCGCCGGTAACGTTAACCGCGCCGGTCACCGCCAGTATGTCGGCGGTGTTGCTGGCCGTGTCGACTTCGGCGCTGAGCTTGCCGCCAATCGACACGTTGCCGGTGTGAAGTATTCCGACACTGTTACCGGCCGCGATGGTTCCACCGCTGGCGACCGTGATGTTGCCTGAAATCGTGCCATTGCCCCCGAGCGTGCCGCCGTTGTTCACAGTCACAGTACCGTTGCCCGTACCGCTTCCAACGGTGTTGTTGATGAGCAGTTTGCCGCCGGAGATGGTCGTATTGCCAGAGTACGAATTGTTGCCGGAAAGAATCCAGGTACCGGTGCCCGCTTTGGCCACGGTCGTTCTGTTCGTGCTCGAGTTGTTAACGATCGCAGCGGCGATTTCACCGATGCCGGTGGTGTTGCCCTGCAAGGTGAGGGTCTTGCTGCCAGCACCGGTGGCGGTGAAGGTTGCATTACCGTTGTTGTTGCTGGTGAACTTCAGCAAGCCGGTGCCAGACTGGTCGATGATCGCCCCGCCGGTGGTGCCTTGAAGATTGATGACGCGGTCGGTCGTTTCGCCGGTGCCGGTGTAGGTCAACTGGCCTGTGGTGGTGGCGACGGTGCCGGCCCCCGTGACCAAGCCACCCATGCCGATTGTGCCGTTGGTGACCGTAATCGGCGCGCCCATGTTGCTGGTGTTTCCGCTGGCGACGCTGTTGATCGAGGAAACGCTTAGGATGCCCTCCTGAATGCGCATGACGTTGGCGTTGGTGTTATTGCCGGAGAGAGTCCAGCTGCCGCTTCCAGACTTGGTGATCACAGCGGTGCCGGTGATGTTGCCGCTGATTTGGCCGGTACCCGTACCCTGCAGGTAGGCAACGCCGCCGCCCGAGAACGCTACATTGCCGGTAAGGTTCAAGACGCCCGAAGGGCCATCATCTATGAGAAAGTGGTTGGGATTGCCGGTAGCGGTAAAGGTGATCGGATTGGCAGCCGTTTCATTGCCGGTGCCGCTGTACCTCAGCATTCCAACGGTGACTCCGGTACTTATAGTGATGGCCGTGGTCGAGGGCCCGATATTCGTCGCGAAGCTGGAGATGCTCAAGCCCGAAGCGGAGATGGACACCGAGGTAAGGATATTAGTGCCGGTCAGCGTCAATACGCCGGTCGGCACCAGGAAGGCACTCGCTGCGTTAGAGTCTGAAACGACCAGCCCAAACGCTCCCAGATCGGCTCCCCAAGTGGCCGCTTGCTGGTTCATATTGGCCCGGTAGCTCTGGCCGCTGTTAACCGTGAAGCGGCTGGAGTAATCGAACGTGTTGACACTGCTGAATCCGATGCTTCCGCCGTTGAAGATGATGGCGCCGGCGGAAGTGTTCGTGCCGAACGGTCCGCTGACGCCCGCATTTTCCGGCGCGGCGGCCTGCAGGGTGCCGGCGGTCAGCGTCGTCGTGCCCGAGTAAGTGTTGTTGCCGGCCAGAGCGAGAACGCCGGTTCCAAGTTTCTGAAGGTTAGTAACGGCCGACGAACTCGCACCCGGCCCGATCACGGCGGTGGTGGTTGCCGCAGTTGTGCTATCTAAAATCAAATTCGATCCTGCGCCAAAGTTTGTGTTGGCCAGGATGGTGGCGATGCTGGGGGAGCTGACGTCCGTGAATTCACCCGCCCCGCCGACGTTGAGATACAGCGTTGCGGTGGTGCCCATGGTGATCGGCGAGGGCGTGTTGGCGACGCCGCCAAAGTTGGTCGACCAGGAGTTGGCTTTGGTGAACCGCAACGTGCCGCCGGCGATGACCGACGTGGTGCCTGTGTACGTGTTGTTGCCGGTCAAAATCAATGTATCAGTTGTCGAATTCTGCGAGATCGACCCTACCGACGAGCCGATCGATGATGTGATCGTCGTGATCGCCGTACCATTGCCCGAGTGGGTGAATGAGCCGTTGACATTGTAGATTGAACCCGTCAGCGACAGGTCTTTCGAGCCGACGTTGATCAATGAAACGTTGCCGGTGCCGGTAAACGTGCCGCTGAAGGTCGCCGGACCATTTGATGCTACGCCGTTGCCGATGACAGTGAGGTCATTGGCCAAACTGACGTTACCCGAGAAAGTGGCCGGGTTATTGTTACTGGAGTTCAACCTGATGGTGAGGTTGCCGGCGCCCGCCAACACGTTGACGTTATTGGCCGTTGCGAAATTGCCTAACGTCAGTTGTGCGTTAGACGACGTCCCACCGAGGTACACCGTGGCATTTCCCAATGCAGTCGAAAGGCCTGACGTAAGAGTGCCGGCAAGGATGCTGATGTTCCCGCCGAGAGCCGTGTTGTTTCCGCTGATCGAAAGCGCCGACGAAGTGCTGTTCTGAACAATGCTCGTGACGGTCGAGCCAATAACGCCGCTGATGCTCGTCGTGCCGGTGGTCGTTCCGTTGTTGGTGATCGACGTGGCGCCGTTGATGGCTGCGCTAACCGATGCAACGCTGGCGCCTGTGCCACCGAACGTGAGGCTGCCGGTGTTGTTGAGCGGCTTCAACGAAAGCGTCACACTTCCACAGCCGGTGGTCGTAAAATCGGTCACCGAACTGCCCAAGCCGCCGGCGATGGTGATGGTTCCGGTACCAGTGCCCGCGGTGGTGATCGAACCAGTGGTGTTGAAGTTGGTCGTGCCGGTGCCGACGAAGAGGATGCCACCCGTGCCGTTGGTCACGAGCGTGACATCGCTCGTGCCGGTGACGTTGCCACCCTCATAAAGCGTGCCCGAACCCACGTTGGTGAGCCGGAATGCCGCCGGCGTGATCGAGATGTCGCCACTGCCCATGGACAGAGCAGTGGTGTTGCCGAAGCTGAAATTGCCGTTCCACACTTGGGCGTTCGTCGAGCTAAACGTGTTCGTCGCTGCGCCAAAGTTGGAACCCGAGCCGACGCTTACGGTGAAAGTCGTTGCGTTAGTAAAGGAGGTGATGTACGAACCGACGGGCAATGTGCCCGCATTCACGAACATGCCAATCTGCAGATCACTGGTGTTGGTCGAGGTCATCGTCGTCGATCCGGCGCCGCCGCCTTGGGCAACAGTGCCCAACGCAGTGGTCCCGGAGAGCAGCGAAAGCGCTGCGACACTTTCCAGCGCCGTTCCTTCTTCAATCGTCAACGTGCCGCCG
>Ga0070665_100000828_pt1 | contig 40402 bp, 41 predicted proteins | sample KBSS13metaG_FD_65862 | JGI IMG/M metagenome (GOLD analysis project Ga0070665, IMG submission 65862) | Switchgrass rhizosphere microbial communities from Kellogg Biological Station, Michigan, USA - KBS S1-3 metaG | ecosystem: Host-associated > Plants > Roots > Rhizosphere > Soil ...
ACACGCCCGACGCGACGTTCATCTACCCGCTTGGGCCCGAGAGGGTCCTGGTAATCGCCGGAAAACGTTTCGCCCTCTTCCGCGGCGATGGAACCCAAGTCAAGAATGAAAGCTTCTCCAGAGAAGGAGTGCACTTTGCGGCCGTTTCCTCTGACCACCGAAAATTTGCCGTCTCTGTATATCTATGGGGCGTCGGTGACCCCAGCTACCTGGAGGAGGAAAGGATTGTCGTGTACGACGCAGAAAATGGATCCGTCGTGACATCAGTGCCGTCGAATCCTCTACCTAAGACGCAGTCTTGGACCGCCCTGTCGCCAGATGGCTCACTGCTGGCAGTCGGTGCGGGGACAACGCTGCGGCTGTTCCGCTTGCCGTCGATCGCACAAAGCCAGTCAAAATAGGCCGTTGGGGGACATGGCAAAGTAAGTTTCGACTGCGGCTCGATCGTTCGCGCCGACTCGACAAAGACGAACGGTTAGGAAACCTTAGGGCCTCTAGCTACAAGCGAAGACACAGTGCTGTGCAACGAGCCCGAGTCATCCCGGCCGGTTCCTCGAAGTAGCCAGGACTGCCGCAAACAACTAGTATGATGGTCCTTTCTCACAAAGGATGTTGGATGACGACAATCAGCGAATTCCGATGTGAAATCTGCGGCACGGAAACTAAGAATCCGATCCATTGGTTTGTGATTCAATGTGGCAGCGATGAGCTGAAGCTGATGACGTGGAACACCGAAGCGGCCCTCGCAAAAGGCGCACGCCACTACTGTGGTGAGGCGCACGCGCAGGTCTACATCAGCAGATGGTTTGAATCTGCCTGCTCCCCTTCCAAACCGGACTTCCTGCGCAGCAGCGGGTTTGGAAACTGAAACCCGCCTCCGGCAAACTGTTAGGGTTGGGCCGTTCCCCGGGGAAGCGAGATGAATGCAATGAACTTCAGAAAACTCAGTGTCGCCCAGGCGGCGGTTTGGGTGGTGTGGGGATCGCTGCTTCTATGCACCGTTGTGCCATGCCGAGCGCAGACAACGCCACTAACTCTTCCACTCGATTCCACCGACGGATTGAAGCCCACAAACGCAAAAATCGAAGCAGTAACTTACAAAGGCCACAAGGCGCTTCGCGTGATCGATGCCGCGCCACAAGGCACCTCGGATGACGGCAGATTCGTGGTGATTACGGGCAGCCAGTTTGAGGATGGGCGGATCGAAATCGATGTGGCTGGTGACAGAGTCCCCGGTGCACCCGAAGCGTCACGCGGATTTGTCGGCATCGCCTTCCGTGTTGACCCCTCCCCCGAAACCAATGACCGGTCAGCGTTTGAAGCGTTCTATCTGCGTACTTACAACGGGCGTTCCGATGACCAGTTGCAGCGCAACCATTCGGCGCAATACTTCTCCAGTCCGGAATATCCTTGGAGTCGCCTGCGCGAAGAATCTCCAGGCAAATACGAGACTTACGTTGATTTAGTGCCGGATGAGTGGACGCACATGAAAATCGAAGTGAAGGGTGACAAAGCTCGCTTGTATGTCAACAATGCGACCCAGCCAACACTCATCGTCAACCATCTCCTTCACGGCAACACAAAAGGCGCCGTCGCCTTGTTCATTAGCGTTGGATCCCTAGCCCACTTCTCGAATCTGCGAGTATCAAAATAGCCGCGGCTGGCACTCACTCGAACGTTCCGGTGTCCAATGTTGGATAGCATCGTCTGGCCATAGCCTCCCTAAAGGAGATCCGGATGAAATTTCTTCCTTTCTTCGTCGCATGTATCGTCGCCGCACAGATGGCTACAGGTAAAACACAAAACCCACCGAAGGCGTCGGATGCCATTTACAAGGTATTCGTTGAGGACGGAGAAGATGCCAGGAATGGGCTCTCGAAGTTCTCGGAGGACGAACTCACCGCGCGCGCGAAGGCTCGTGATGCGAAGGTGAGGGCCTTGCTGGCGGCCGGTGAACTAAAGACGGGCGAAGACTTCCACGAAGCGGCCTTCATTTTTCAGCATGGGGACGATTCGGAGCACTACCTGTTTGCGCACGTCCTTGCGATGGAAGCGGTGCTTAAGGGAAGCAACGAGGCAAAGTGGATCGCAGCAGCAACACTGGACAGGTACCTACAGTCGGTTGGGCAACCTCAGGTATTCGGGACGCAATATCCCCTAGACCCCAATCTGGCGCATTCCGCCAAGAACACGGAAGCAGGCAGTTCCCCGGCGCCCTTCCTTACAGGAAGAACGCTAGCGCCGTACAATGAGCAGTTCCTTCCGGATTCAGCGCGACTCGACTTTTGTGTTCCGGCGCTGGTTCAGCAAAAGCAGAACGTGGCGATGTTCAACGCGGGCAAACGCCCTACAGACACGATGAGAGCGCCGGGCTGCCCGCGCTAGCGACCGGACTTATCCCGCACCTAACGGCCCCGGTGCTGGGTGCCCTGCTCTTCTCCCATCAAAGTTCGCCTTCCGAACCTAGATGCTGTCCACTCGCTGCCATACCTCTTCGATCGTTAGTCCGCTACTTATCGTGCCGTTGTGAAACCACTTGTTACCTTCCACTTTCCACGTGAAAGTCTGTGGTTTCCCTTTGATGTTCGTGAAGATTTCCGTTATGCCGTATTCAGGCGTCTCTTCGTACTTATCCCCGTTCATAGCATACGGTCCGCCCATAACCACACCGACCTTGCCATCTTTATCAAAGACAGTAAGCACCCAATGGACTGCCGTCACGTGTTTCAACTCTGTGGTTCCTTCGGGCACTTTGTACGCTGTGCTGCCGTACTTGGCCTCGACCAATTTCCAGGTGCCGAGTAACTTGTTCTCCGCTCTCGCCTCCGCCCTCTTCTGATCGTCGCCGGTAGAACGCCACGCCGAACGCCCCATCGAACCCCCTGATGGAAAGGCGGCGGCGACGATAAGCACTGCCAAGCCTGCCTGAATTCGTCGCATGGAGAGACCTCCTGTTCGGATCGTCATTTATCGGATATGTTTTGCTTTCAACCTCTTCCACACTCTTGCGGAAAAACCGAGCGGTGGCCCTCCTTCCCCTCTACCATCAATCCGCTGGCACCGCCCGGCGAAGGCGAAAGCCGGCGTCGCGGCTGTCAGCCAAAAATAGGAGCAGAAGAATCAGGCACAGCGGCGTGGTCATCCTCCACGGAAAGCCGGCGAGGTTCAAAAGATAGGGGATGGGAGAGCAAAGAAACACGGCGAGGAGTTTGGGAAGCGTCGAACGAGTTTCGAAGAGTACAAAGCAGAGCGATGGGAGCAGCAGCGCCGCGTCGTAGCCATACACGTGAGGCGAAACCAGAAGCGAAGCCACGCTGGCCGCTAGCACAGCATTGCGAAACGGAGCGCGCAAGCTCACTGCGATCGCCAAGCCAAGAACCGACATAACGAGAAGCAAGCGCAAATAGACCTGGTTTCCGCCAAGGTTGAGCGTAAGAGCATGGACGTTAATCATCAGCTCCGGCGAGGGACTGAGGCGCGCAATGCCGGGATTACGGAGCAAATCCACGTAGTCGGCAAGGCCCGAGCTTCCTACCAGAAAGAAGGAAAGCAAAATTTCCGCTAGCGCGACCACGGCGCCTCCGAACAGCATCCGCCACCGTTTTTGCACCAGCAAAATCAGCGGCCAGGCCACGAAGAGGTGGAACTTGATCAAGCCCAGCGCTAGAACCGCACCTGCCGCTGTTTCCTTCGCGCGCTCCTGAAGAGCGACTACGCCAGCAACAATCGCCACCATGAAGACGCAGTCCTGCCCGCTGGCGATTCCCAATGCCGCCGGAAGAAAAATCGCACCGAAGAGAAGCGCATCCGGCCCCCAACGCGATTTGCCCCAGGCAAGAACGGCGACGTAAGCGGTGACTTGAAGAGCCAGCCACGCTCCAAGTGCCCAGCGAAATGGAATTGCGGCGAGAGCCGTCAGCGCTAACGCGTAAAACGGCGGACGAACAAACGGAACGAGTGCGGGGAGTTGCGGAACGAATTGGCGCTCGGTCTGAAGCTGCGCATCCGGATTGTAGATCTGGTGGAACGGCCCATGCAGAGCCATCGTTCCGCCCGCGTACAAGTTCAAGAAGTCGTGTTGCCTCGCTTGCGGAACGATCCGCGTCCCGAGCGCGAACCATAAAATCGCCATGACCACGACAATGATCCAGATGTGGAGCGGAACGGGACTGGACGGAGCCGCGGAAACATTTCTCCGAGCTGAGAAATCGTGAGGTGCGTCCGTGCGAGAGCCAGTCATCGGCGGCTCTAGTCGGCGGCGGTGGCACGCGTGCGGGCCCATTCGCGGATGGCGGCGACGTCTTCGGCGCGTGTGACGCTGAGTGGCTGAGTGGATGTGAGTTCGGCGAGAAGGATTTCGGTAGAGAGCTGCTGTTTGGCAGCAAACGCGGTGTAGAGGCCGGACGCAATGGATTGTTCGATTTCGGCGCCGGAGAAGCCGTCGCTGGCGGCAGCCAGTTTTGCAAGGTCGAAAGTTTTTGGATCGCGATTGCGCTTTTTCAGATGCAGCGTGAAAAGAACGCCGCGCACCGCGGCCGAGGGCAGGTCCACAAAGAAAATTTCGTCGAAGCGGCCTTTGCGCAGCATTTCGGGTGGCAGCGCGGAGATGTTGTTGGAAGTCGCAGCGAGGAAGACGCCGGATTCGCGGTCCTGCATCCAGGTGAGAAGCGTAGCGAGTAGGCGCTGTGAGAGGCCTGCATCGGCGTCGCCGCTGGCGCCTGCGGAGGCGAAAGCTTTTTCGATTTCATCAATCCAGAGAACAAGCGGCACCATTTTTTGCGCGAGGTCGAGCGCTTTGCGCAGGCGCTTTTCCGATTCCCCTACGAATTTGTCGTAGAGGGCGCCTGCGTCGAGGCGCGCAAGTTCAAATCCCCACTCACCCGCGACGGCGCGCGCCGCGAGACTTTTACCGCAGCCTTGCACGCCCGTGATGAGAATGCCTTTTGGCGGGACCAGGCCAAAGCGCTGGCCTTCGGGAGTGAGCGCGCTTTTTCGTTTTGCGATCCAGTCGCGCAAGCGCGCCAGCCCGGCGATGTCTGCGAAGGATGCGTCGCGGCGGATGGTTTCAAGCAGGCCGTCGCCGCGCAGCACTTCCCTTTTCGCTTCCAGGACGGAATCGAGGAGCGCGGGATTGGCGCCGCCTTGTTCGAGGACGCAGCGGCGAAGCGTGCGCATGGCTTCGGCGAAAGGCAAGCCGGAAAGATTGCCGGCAAGTTTCTGCAGCGCGAGTGTGTCAAGTGTAGAGACAAGACGATTCTCACGGTTGAGTTCGGCGAGAGTTTGCTTTACTCCGGCGAGAAGTTCGTCCGTGCCGGGAAGGCCGAGTTCGAACGGGGCGGATTCGCCGTCGAGTTCCGGAGGAAGGTTGATCGCACCTGCGGTGATAATGATGGAGCGGCGGGCCGTGCGGAATTGTTCGGCGAGTTCGCGCAGGCGGCGGCAGACTTTGTCGTTTTCGCAGTAGCGCGCGAAATCTTTGAGTAGGAAGATTCCGTCGCCCTGAATTGCGGCGATGTTGGAGAGGCCGGCTTCGGGAGGCTCGGTGTTGTAGATGGGTGCGCCGTGGAAGCGAGCTAGGCCGAGAGTGACGCTCCAGGTGAAGAGGGGAACGCCGAGGTCGGTAGCGACTTCGAGGAGAAGCTGTTCGACGCGATCTTCTTCAGTGGTTTCGATGGTGAGGATGGGGTGGCGCGAGTTGATCAGCAGGCGTAGGTCGTCGCGTTTAGCGGCGTGGCTGCCGGGGCGGGAGTCGAGTTTGCTGGGCGGGTTCAAGATTTGCGCGGCTCAGCTTTCGTTGACAGTCTCGTGAACGTCCCCTAAAATTGATGGTTTGAGCGATACGCTAAAGGAGCGTCAGTTAGATGGCCCAAGGACAGGCTACCAAAGTAAAGAAGAAGAAAAAGTCGGTTTTAAAGCGCGCGGCGCAATCTCGTCAACGTGCTGTTGTGAACCGGGCGAACCGGACGCGGGTGCGTACGGCGATTAAGAAATTGCGCGGAGCGATCAGCGCGGGCGATGCTACGGCGGCTGGAAATTTGCTGAATCCGACTCTGAGCGAAATCGACAAGGCGATCACGAAGGGCGTTTTGCACGAAAATACCGCGAACCGCTACAAGTCGCGTTTGGCGGTGGCATACAACGGGTTGAAGACGAAGGCCGCCGCAAAGTAGTTTCGAAACCCGAAAAGCGAAATTGGAAATTGGGACCGCTGGGCCGGATGAAATCTCCGGCCTTTCCCTTTTATTGGGCTACTTCGCGGCCAAAGCGGCGGAAGGAGCAGTAAGTTCAGTAATCAAAAATTCCATGACAGCGCGGGAATCTTTTTCGCCGGACTTGAGGCGGTCGTCGGCGCGCTGTAGAGCGCCCAGTCCTGCGAGCAGACGAGGTTTCGAGATTTGGCGGGCGTTTCGAACGGCGAGCTCCGCTTTGGCGGGCGGCATTTGTAGCGTGCGGGCGGCCTGCCAGGTGTTCGTGACTTCGTTGGCTTCGATGAGCTTGCGGTACATCCAGGCGAGGGCGCCGAGAATGGATAGAGGCTCATCGCCGTCGCGGAGGAGGCGCTCGAGAAATTCGAGAGCCGGCTTCGGCTGGCGGGCGGCGAGGAAGTCCGCGAGCTCCCAAACTGTCGCCGCTTTTTCCGAAATCACCATGAGAGCAACGTCTTCGCGGCGGATGATTTTGCGGTCGCCGGCGTAAGTAGCGAGCTTCTCGATTTCAGTTTTTAGGCGCTGCAGATCGGCGGCGACGGATTCGGCAAGGTCTTCGGCGGCTGCTTTTTCGAATTCAATGCCCTGCTCCCGCGCCAGCGATTTCGCGAGAGCGACCGCGGCGGCGTTGCGTTGATCCTGGTTGTCGCCAAGCCCTACCTGAACGACGAGGGCCTTATCGACGAGAATTTTGCCGAGGCGCATGCGCTGGTCGAGGTGCGCGGCTTCGATGACAAGAATTGTGAATGAAGCAGGATCGGCGAGATAAGCTTCGAGCTGTTTTACGGCGTCCTCGCGCTTTTTGTCGCTGAATTCTTCGATAGCTTCGGCTTCTTCTAAGAAGACAACCTGCTGCGGCGAGAGCATCGGTAGCGTTTGCGCTTGATCGAGAGCTGACTGGAGTTCGCCGCGCTCAGCTGAGAAGCGCGACAGGGCCCAAGTGCGGGCGGCCTCATTGACGTAAGCGTCGGTTAGAGCGGCACGGCAGGAATCGCGCAGATAGGTTTCGTCGCCGAGGAGCAGGATTGCCGGAACGGGCTTGCCTTTTTTGACGCGGGCGAGAAGTTCTTCCGGACCGATGGAAGGCATCAGAAGTTCTCCGTAATGGCGGCGACCAGGCGTTTGGCGAAGTCTTGTGCCATGCGATCGAGAGCGGGGTCTTGTTCTTCGAAAAAGCTCCTTACGTCTGTCGAGATTTCGTATTGATTGCGAAACAGGAAGTTATCGTTGTGATAAAGAACTTTTTCGGTGACCGCTTCCGTCAACGTGACTTCGCACTTCATCGTGACAAGCATCGTGGTAGCGCGTGTCGTCTGAGGCTGCGTGGCGGTGGCCGGCGTGGTGACGAAAAGCAGTGGGACGGCTTCGAGGGTGAGGACTTTGCCGCGGAGTACCGCGTCCGCGCCGCTGTCAGTCGAAACCACTTTGTATTGAGTGGAGGCTAGAAACTGGTGAATGGTGGCGGAGGTGAGGCGCTGTTCGATGCGATAGCTGTTGGTTTTATTTTCAAGCGCGGGAACCGCAATGACGTGAATGGTTTTGGGGAGGGCGTCATTGTGGCCGGCGACGTGGTAGCCGCAGCCGGAGAGGAACGCGGCTACCGCGAAGTTGGCAAAGAACACGGGCAGTTTATTCATTCAGAATCGAAGAGAGTGCCGCGCCTACGGCGCTTGTTCTCGCTCCTTCCCTCTCCCAGCCCTTGCGGGCTGGGCTAATTTTTGCCGCACCTTCGGCGCTTTCAGAGAATTCACGAAAGAAGAGACTCGGCCAATTTTACCGCGTTCGACGCGGGGAGGCGAAGATTGTCGGCGGCGGCCCAGAACCAGAATGCGCCGGGAGTCGATGGATCAACCGTGGGTGGGGCGAGCTGCAGCGCCATTTCGCCAGCGGAGCTGACGTTGCTGGGCGCAGCAGAGTCATCGGTAAATGCAAAACCTACGTCGGCGCAAAGCTTGGCAATGTTGGAAGCTTCGGCGTTGGCGTCGAGAAAAGCGGAAGCAGCGACCGTCGCACCGTAAAAGACTGGCGCGTGGAGAAGTTGCACGGCAGGAGACTTTGCTCCGGCTGGCAGGAGTGCTTGCACTTCCCTGCGGATGGAAGCAAGTGAAGTGCTGAGTGATTGCTTACTGGATGGGCCAAAGCGATCGAGCATGGAGTAAGCGACTTGTGCGTCGAAGACTTGCTTCCCTATGGATTGGAACGAGAGGAGTTGGCCGGTTTGCGATTCGAGCTCCTCGATGCCGGGTTTGCCCGCGGCGGAAACCGGTTGAAATACTACGCCGCTAATAGCGGACGGCTTGAGCGAACTTAGCGCGACGACGAGGCGCGCGATGATTTCAGCGGACGCCGACGGAATCGCGAACAGTTTCGCGCTTTTCAGCGATGGATCTGAAAGCTTGGGGAGCCAGGCGGCGACTTCGGGCTGACCAGCCAGTTCACCGGAGAGATCGATGATGATTGCGCCGCTATGCTTAGCTAAAGCGAGATTGGCCCTTGTGAACGCCGACGAACCAGCAAAGAAAACCACCCATGCCTTGTCAAAGCTGTCTTCTTCGACCGGTCGGATGACGGCGGCTTCGCCACCCGCTTCGGTGAGCGTGCCAGCGACAGTTTCTTCGTCCACGAGACGAAAATCGGAAGCCGCAAAACGGCTTTCTTCGAGCAGGGACTTCAAATCCACGCCGAGAAGGGATGACGCACCAGCGATCACAATGCGGCGCGATTCGAGAGGGACCGTCATGAGCTACGGCCGGGATGAAGCTGTGCGAGCAACCGTACGATGGCGGAAGAAACGGACCATGTGCAGCGTGAAGCTCGCGACGGTGTAGGTGCAAGCGAGAGTGAGCAAGGCGATTTCGGAAAAGTTCCAGATAACGGCGAGGAGTAGCAGTGTAAACAAAATTAGGAAAGCGGGCTGCTTTTTGCCCCACGGGACGTCTTTGAAGCTGTAAAAACGGATTGTGCTGGTCATAAGTCCGCCGAGAGCAACGGCAAGTAGGAGCCAGGCAACCGACCAGCGCCAGTCTGCGAGTGAGCCAACGTCAAGCAATGGTCCGCCGGGGTGGAAGGCGTGAACGATGGAAGCGATGACTCCCGCAGCGGCGGGCGTGGGCATTCCAACGAAATACTTCGAGCCGCCGGGCGCCATGCCCTGAACGTTAAAGCGAGCGAGACGCCAAGCGCAGCAGATCAGAAATGCGAGGCAGCAGAGCCAGCCAAAGTGACCAAGTTGGCGGAGTGGACCGGGGTCAAGATTGGCGACGCTGTGGACACCCCAGGAGTACGCAAGCACAGCAGGAGCTACGCCGAAGCTGACGACGTCGGCCAAAGAATCGAACTGCACGCCGAATTCGGTGTTGGTACCGGTCATGCGCGCGACGCGTCCGTCGAGCGAGTCAAAGACAATGGCGAACCCGATGGCCTTTGCAGCGTGGTTGAAATCCTCGGGCGTGCCAACGACTGAGGCGACAACGGCATAGTAGCCGCAAAGAAGATTGGCCGAGGTCATCATCGCGGGAAGAAGGAAAATGCCACGGCGGAGTCGGGCCTGGACGCGCGTGCGACGGCCCTCCAACGGGATTTCGTGCTGATCTAAGTCAGCCATAGTCAGTTGTGTTGCTCCGCGAGCTGAACGTTGTCGCTGATGCGCGACGCGGGTGTGGCGGCGGGCCAGCGAGCGAGAGTGCTGGAACCACCGTGCACCGTCTCCCCTACTTTTACCAGAAGTTCGGAGCCGGCGGGAACCCAGAGATCGACGCGTGACCCAAAACGAACAAGGCCGATGCGCTCGCCCCTGGCCACGACGTCCTGAGGCTTTTTCCAGGAGACAACACGGCGGGCGACAAGGCCAGCGATTTGCTTAAACTCAATGTTTCCGGAGGGAGTGGCAAGCGTGAAGATGTTCTGTTCGTTTTGCGTGGAGGCGTTGGCATCCCAGGCGGCGAGAAACTTGCCGGGACGGTAGTCCACCCTGGTGATGACGCCGGCAGCCGGAGAGCGGTTGACGTGGACGTTCCAGATCGCCAGGAAGATGCTGATTCGCGTGCCTGGACGTCCGGCGTTGGGTTCGTCGGTGACGACGACGACGCGGCCGTCAGCCGGCGAAACGATTGCCGCCGGATCTTCGGGGATAGCGCGCTCCGGATCGCGAAAGAACGAAAAGCAAAACAGGCCAAAGGCGACGAGAATCGTCCCCAGAATGGGCCAGTGCAGCGCGATTGCCAGGATACCGATGAGAAGCGGAGGAACGCCGAAGTAGTAGCCTTCTTTGACCATGCGTAGATGAAGATACCACAGCGCAAGCGCCATGCCGCAGGCCCGCGCAACGTGATCGGTTGTCTGTCTTCAGCTCTCCGCCAGAGAAGAGAGACAGAACGACTCTTCGCGCAGAGACAGCAGCGCGTGTGTATGGAAAGCGGTTAGATTTCGTTGCAGAAGGCGCGCGCTACGGATCAGGCGTGTTGCGCGCGCGCGCGTTGGATACGCGAGGCGATCTGCTCCATTTCGTCCTTGCAGTGGAGCTTAAGCTTTTTGAGTTTTATTTCTTCGAGAAGGTCTTCCGAACTAAGGTAGGGTTCTTTGAGGATGCGCTGCAACTCTTCGTCGTACTGGTGATGCTGCTCTAACAGACGCTGGTACTCGGCGTCTGTATCGAGGAGTATGTCCCGAGGGCTCCGCTGCAATGCTGCCATGCGTTCCTCCTCCTTGGTACCGCACTCGCTTGAAGCGAGCTACGGCGATTCAATTTTCTGACTGCACCGGGCCGCCCCGGAATGTGCGGTTAAATCTACTTCCCCTGTGCCGGGATGGCTTGCGGCGGGTCCCGACGAGGCTGACGGTAACTCCGCGCAAAGTTGGAGTCAAGAGAGAACCGACGGTATTTTTGTACTAGGCCTGAAGCGAGAGAGTCATCAGGAGCGCATTCTCTTCGGGGGTGCGGTAGTAGTGGGGACGACGGCCAGAAATTTGGAAGCCGAATTTCTTGTACAAGGCGATGGCCGCGGTGTTGGACTCGCGGACTTCGAGGAAGACTTTTTGAATGGCCGATTGGGACACGTGCCGGACGAAGTTTTTCAGCAGACAAGATGCGTAGCCGTGGCGACGATGATTCGGATGTACCACGAGATCGAGAATTTCGGCCTCTTCGCCGAGATCGCGCCAGGCAATCATTCCGACAATCTTCCGATCGGCTTCGCAAACGAAAACCGAGACGGTTCCCACTGCCGAAATTGATTCGCCTGGATTAAGCGGGGGTGGCGCAAAGGTCAGACCGGAGTCTTTCGCGACTGCTTGCACTTCCGCGATGTCGGGGCGAGTGAGCGGCCGAACTACCCTGTCGTCATCGGGCGGCTGTGCCCCAGGCGGAATCTCCTTGGAATCATCGAGGAACACAAGAGATGAACCGTTAATTTGCCTTTTGCGACGGCACAAACTGCTCCATCACAGCTTTGCGAAGCAGCGCCGGCGGAAGGAGACCCTGTGCCAGCAAAAAATCGTGATATCTCTTTTGATCGAATTTCGCGCCGAGGGCGACTTCGACATCCTGGCGAAGACCGATCAGCTTCGTAAAGCCATAGAAATAGGAACCGGCCTGGCCGGGCATGCGGAAGGTATAGCGCTCGACTTCCTGATTGGCGAACGGCACGGAGAATACGCAGTCTTGCGTTAGTACGCGCATCGCGTCAGCAGGTTTCACTCTTCCGGATTGCAGTTCCGGATCAAGAAAGGCGCGGGCTGCCCGAAGCAAACGAAATTGCAGAGAGATGAGCTGCCCTTCGAGAGGCATATAAGGTTTGCTGATGTATTCCGCGTAAAGGCCCCATCCTTCCACGTTGGTGCTGTTGAAGGCGTAGCGCGCCCGCGCGATGGAAACGCCGTGTTCGAGCATGGAGTCAAACTGCAATTCGTGTCCGGGGCGCGCTTCGTGGGCGGTAAGCGTCCAAGCCGCAGCGTCGAAAGTGTAGTCGTCCACCTTTTCGGCCTTGCCGGAGCCGGCGGCTGCCGGCATGTTCAGCGGAAGAACGAATTCGCCTTGCTCTCCTTTGTTGTTCAAAAAAGGAGGCGGGTTCATGTGGGGCGCCGGTTGCTGTGCGCTTTCGGCCGGTGTGCCGATACGAATTCGCGCGGGGCGCGCCGGAAGCGAAACCAGGTTTTGCGCAACGATGATTCCTTCAATATCTTTTAGGCGCTGCCGATAGAACGGCAGAATGGATTCGCCCACCAATTGGCTTTCCTTGAGTTTCTTGATGACATCGCGGTAGTCGCCGGACGGCCAGTTGTTCTTCTTGGCGATCTGCCGCGCGATGGATTGCATCTCCCCTTGAATTTCGATGAATGAGTCGTGAGCCATTTCGGCGAGCTTGGCGGGAGGCAAATCGATTCCGAAGGCTTCGAGATCGAGTTCATATTCCAGCGGCGGCTCGCGAAAATCCGGCCGAGTTTTGGGCAAAATCTCTTTGCTGATCCACGCGTCATAGTCGGCAAGCTGCGACTTTAGTTTGTCGAACGGCTCTTCCCATCCCACGAGTTGATACTGCTTGCAAAGAGCCGCGATGCCATCAACGAACGAAGCATTCCGAGCCAAGCTTGTTTCGACTTCAACCTTGGCCGGGTAAGTGACACCACTCTTGCCGATTTGTTCTTGCGTCCGTTCCTTGAGAATTTCCGTAAGCGGCCGATAACCTGACTCGAGGCCGGCATACTTGCGCAGGCGAATCACCGCGGCCTTGCGCCGTTCGGCCGCAACCTGGTCATCGAGCAGACTGCGCATGCCGCCAAACACGAAACCACTGGCATTCCAATAAGTCACGTCGTGCTCATCGGCATATGCTTGCAATTTCAGGTCAAGCTCGACGCGATGGATCATGATTTCCAGGTCCTGCTTGACGGATGGGTCAGATTCCGTGGCGAGCGCGGCCTGAAACTCGCGAAGTACGGCCTTGCGTTCTGAAGTCGCCTCTTGATGGTCTTTTTCGGTAGGCTGAGAAATCTGAGTATCGAACTCGGCCAGTCCTTCACCGGAGGCGCTCTCCGGGTTGTGCTTTTTCTGGATGTCGATCAGTTCTTGAGCGTAGCGATTGCTGCGCTGTACCCAATCCGGCGTCGTGCGAGCGGTCTGGCTCCAGCAAGGGTGCATGCCAGTGATCAGCATAAGAGGAATAACGACGGCGGCGGTTCGTTTTTTCATTAAAGCTCCCAAACGCGAGACGGATTCTGACGAAAATTCCGAGACACGTCCAGCGGCCGCAGCTGGCGTTCACGGCTTCGCTGCGGCGCTGCGATTGTCCTTCCAGAATAGTTCAGCGTCGGATCGGCGAACGTAGTTGGCATCGAGCGCTAGAGCGTCGGTAGTTTGGCCCTTAACAAACCGCTGGTGCGCTAACGCGCCAAGTTGGGCGGCAAAGGGTGGCTCTATTGCCTGGAGGACGTCTCCCTTGGCTTGGCGGTTGGGCCATTGCGGCAGAGACGTAAGAAGGTGCGGGTCGGGAGTTTTCCACAGGATTGACGATGTTCCACAAGTCGCTTCGGACCTAGAACTGAAAGTCTCCAATGCCATGACCGTTTCAGGCTCGACAGGTTCGCCCGAGTTCTTGTAAAGGGCCGCGAAGACCTGACCGCGGCGTGCGTCGGAAAACACCGCGGTAAACACCGGGCGAGGGTTCGGTGATTCAAGGTCGGCAAGGGCCAGGGCCTCTAAGCGGGAAACCGCCGCGATAGGCTTACTATAGATTTCGGCCCACGCTTTGACCGCGGTCAAACCAACGCGAAGTCCCGTGAACGAACCCGGCCCTGAACAGACCGCGTAACCCTCAAGATCAGCGAGACTTAAGGCGTTTTGGAATAAAACCCGTTGGACCGCGGGGAGCAGCCACGAGGAAAAATCTTCGTCGGCAGGATGGGGCTCGAACGAGAGCAATTCCGGGTTTCGAAATACTGCGACACAACCGCGGCTATCGGCGGAATCCACTAAAAGAAAATGCATGGGCAGCAGTATAGGCGAAATTTAGAGGGAAACGAATGTGGGTCAGTACTGTTACTTGTATACTGAGCAATTTAAGTACCAACCTTGATAGCCGTCGGCGGTAACTCGCTCATTCCAAACGATATAGCTTGACTCGTTGCGCACATACCCCTACACTTGTCTTGGTACCTCAAGGGGGCAGCCGAAATCATGGATTACAAAATTGGTGACAAGGTCGTTTACCCGAACCACGGTGTTGGCGTCATCGAGCAGATCAGTTACGGAATCCTGAACGGAAAGACGGAAAGGTACTACATGATTCGTATCGTATCGAGCGGGCTGCGAGTCATGGTGCCCCAATCGAACGCGATGAGCGTAGGACTTAGGTCGGTCATTAAGACGAATGACACCAGCAAGGTGCTGGGTTTTCTGGAACGCGGCAAGCTCAATTGCCATCACGACTGGAAACATCGTTTTAAAGAAAATTCCGAAAGGATGCGCACCGGTTCCCTCCTCGAAGTTGCCGTCGTTCTCAAGAGTTTGTGCTCCCTCAGCAGGAGCAAGCCGCTTTCCTTCCGAGAAAAGAAAATGCTGGAACGCGCCAAGTATTTGCTGATCAGCGAGATGGCGACCGCGCGGAATACGTCGGCGGAGCTGGCGGAAACGATGGTGCTGAAATCGCTTGCCAAGGCGAAGTTGCAGCTGCCGGTGATGCAGGAAGGGTTTGAGCAGTAAAGGAAGAACGATTTTGTTGAATTTTTTGGGGACAGGCTGCGTGCCTGTCCCTTTTTCTTTTTCGTAAGGCCGCGCAGATCGAACATCGTAAGCGCTTACGGTCTTGACGCAAGTCCTCCGAGCAAAATACCCGCTTCACGAAGTTTCTGCACAACCACCGCAGCAATGCGCGCAGCGCCGGGCGTGTCGCCGTGAATGCAGATGGTTTGTGCTGTGAGATGCACTTCGGTGCCGTCGTGAGCGATGACGATGCCGCGCTGCGCAATGCTTAGCGCTTGGCGGGCTGCTTCGGTGGGGTCACGGACCAGCGCATCGTCAAATTTGCGCGAGCGTAAGGTTCCGTCCGGTTCGTAGCGGCGGTCGGCGAAGGCTTCGGCGGCGACAGGAAAACCTGCGTGGCGGAAGACTTCGAGCATCGGCGAACCGGCGAGGCCGACGAGGATCGGCAACGGGCTTAACCCGCTGCTAGATTCCGATCGTGCCTGGGCCACGCCGCTTGCGATGGCGCCGGCGAGGCTGCGTTCCTTCACGGCCTGGTTATAGAGCGCGCCATGAGGCTTCACGTGCACCAGCGACGCTCCACAATCAGCAGCAATTTCTGCCAGCGTGCGTACTTGCCGGCAGACGGAATCGGCAAGCGCTTCGGGAGACAACTTCAGCTCGAGGCGGCCGAAATTCGCGCGGTCCGGATAGCCGGGATGTGCACCGACCGCAATGCCCGCGCGGAGCGCCTGCTCGATGGTCGCGCGCATCATTTGTGCATCACCTGCGTGGCCGCCGCAGGCGACATTGGCAGAAGTGATTGAACGAAGCAACGCCTCTTGAGTACCGTCGGAGATAGCCTCGGGCAGTTCGCCCATGTCGCAATTCAAGTCAATGCGGTTCACGGCGAAATCCTTGCTCATTCCACAGCCACCATCAATTCGTCCGATGCTAGAAGTTTTTCCTGTTCGATTAGTAGGCGGCGAGCGGTATGCCAATCCACCGACTCGAAACGTACTTCGTCGCGCGGGCGAAGTTGCCCCAAGCTGCTCAGATCGGCTGAAATCACATTTGCGATCTTCGCATAACCGCCCGTGGTCTGCTGTTCGACGAACAAGATGATTGGCGATCCAGCCGGCGTGATCTGCACTGCGCCCAACGAAACTCCTTCCGTCGCCATCTCACCCTGCTCCCCGACGGGAAGCGGTGCTCCCTCGAGCCGGAGCCCCATGCGATTGGATTCTTCCGCGACGAGGTATGTGCTGCCGTAGAAAATCTTCTGTGCTGCATCCGAAAAGAGTTCGAGCTGCGGGCCGGGTGTTGCGCGCAACACTTTGCGCGGCTGCAGAAGCTCCAACTTCCTCGCCGCTATGGTCTTTTTGCGAAACGAGCCGAGCGCCGCTCCTATCCGCAACACGTCGCCTTTGCGCAGTGCCCTACCCCCGTAGCCCCCGAGCCCACTCAACAGGTGGGTGGACGAGCTTCCCAAGAACGGCTTCACGTCGATTCCGCCGCGCACGCACAGATAGCAGCGCGCTCCTGAACGCGTCGAGCCTGTGCAAAGCGTCTGCCCCTTTCCCATTTTGATGGAGGACCATAAAGGAAGCGCTGCTCCATCCGACTCCGCGCCAAAGTCGGCGCCGGTCAATGCGATGAGGGCTCCCTCAGGAAAAACAAACGTCCCACCAAGAAGCGTCATTTCCAGCGCCGCTGCGTCCTCGGCGTTGCCAACCAGGCGATTGCCCAGCCGCAACGCAATTGGATCAGCCGCCCCCGAAGGTGAAACACCAACCGGGCCGAATCCTTCGCGGCCCAGGTCTTGTACTGTGGAGAGCAGGCCCGGCGCTCGGACTTCGATGAGACTCATGCGTTCTCCAGCGCCGCGAATTGTTCGCGTGAAACGGCCTTGAATTCCACGCGATCGCCGATGGATAAGAAACTCAAGCTTTCCCGGTACGGCCGAAACATCGCCAGTGGAGTCCGGCCCAGCAATCGCCAGCCGCCCGGCGTTTCGCACGGATACACGCCCGTTTGATTGCCAGCGATCGCAACGCTTCCTGGCGGTACTTTGCGGCGTGGAGTCGCGTGTCGCGGTGTTACCAGCGCCTCAGGCAGCTCTCCCAAATAAGCAAAGCCTGGCACGAACCCGAGAAAATAGACCAAGTAAGTCGTAGAGGTATGAAGCTGGATCACCTGTTCTGGCCTCATGCCGTGCATGTTGGCAACGTCCTTGAGATCGGGGCCGAACTCTTCCCCGTAGCACACCGGAATTTCCACTAGATGTGGCTTGGGCAGGCGAACGTCTTCAACCTGCTCCAGGTATGCGCTCAGATTTTCTTCCAGCTCTTCGTGTCGCCATTTTTGCCCGTCGAACTTCACCAGCAAAGAGCAATATGCGGGGTGCAGATTGCGCACACCCACGATCGGTTTCGAAGTCAGGAGTTGTAGCAACTTTCGTACGTTTTCATTGGCTTCGACAAGGAACTTTCCGTGCAGCGGCTGGAGTGTCGCACGGCTCTTTTCCGGCCCATCGAAGTAAACGAGTAACGATTGATCACTCGACCTTACGAACCGCGCACCCGCAACGGAGGTCATCGACATAAGCGCGAGAGTATAGCGCACGCCGTCAGACGAATATGAGCTCGCATCAAGCGTTCGCGGCGAACGTCGACGGTCAGGCCAGAGGGAGAGATGCGCAAGCGTTTAAGCTGACATCGGCCAGAATGTGATTTTTCAAGCGGGGATAAGCGGCCGCGGCAATCATGGCGGCATTATCGGTGGACAGCGCGAGACTTGGGAAATAGGACTTCAGGCCAAGCGCGGCTGAGCGTTCCTCAAAAGTGGCGCGGAGCTGACGATTCGCAGCTACGCCGCCGGATACCAGGATCGTCGGAGTACCCAGTTCTTCGGCGGCTCTGGTCGTACGGTCCACTAGTTCGCGAACGACCGCATTCTGAAATTCTTTAACCAAACCCAACGTCTTGGGAGAGCACAGGGGCAGAAGCTGATCGAATTTTCGCTCGCCTTTTGTAATCGCTGCTTCGCGCGCTTGAATTTCCGGCACGTAATCAGGGTTTTCGCGCAAATGGTATAGGACTGCCGTCTTTAGTCCGCTAAAGCTGAAGTCGTAGGCGTTGCCCTTGATTTTCGTTGGGCCGAACTTGACTGGTGGCCTCACGTCGCCAGCGACGGCCGCTAGACGATCCAAGATTGGCCCGCCAGGGTAGCCGAGTCCAAGCAGCTTGGACACCTTGTCGTACGCTTCGCCCGCGGCGTCGTCGCGCGTTTGCCCAATCTTGCGATACGACCACAGCGCAGCAGCGTCACCGTTTCGGCCGTCTTTGTGGCGGACTTCGTACAGCACAGTGTGGCCGCCGGAAACGACTAAGCAGACGGCAGGCAGAGCCGGCGTGATGCCCGCCTTGTGAGCCTCCAGGAAAACGGCGTGAATGTGCCCTTCGAGGTGATTCACTGGCACTAACGGCTTGCCAAGCGCTTCGGCGAGAGTCTTGCCGTAGGTAATACCGACGAGGAGCGAACCTACCAGACCTGGCCCATGCGTAACACCGATCGCGTCTACCTCGCGCAAGTCGAGCTTCGCGTTTTCGAGCGCTTCGCGCACGACGGGCACAATCCGGCGAAGATGTTCGCGCGAGGCGAGTTCCGGCACGACGCCGCCATACTTGCGGTGAATGTCGATCTGCGAAGCGACGACGCTGGACAGGATTTCGCGGCCATCCGCGACTATTGCGGCGGCGGTCTCATCACACGAAGATTCGATGCCCAAAATGCGAATGCTCATGCAGAATCAATCTGCTCCTGATTTCATGCTATCACGTCGCGGTAAAGAATCTTTCGGCTCACGCACGTTACAGCAAGAATCCGATTGAAAATTTGGCAAGCTTCTTTAACCTGAAAACATGACGACAACTTCGGCTCCTCAGGCCAACATCACGACTCCCATAAAAAAAGTCCGCAAAGCAGTTCTCCCGGCTGCCGGGCTTGGTACGCGATTTTTGCCTGCCACCAAGGCGCAGCCCAAGGAAATGCTGACCGTAGTGGACAAGCCGCAGATTCAGTACGTGGTGGAGGAATGCGTCGTCAGCGGGATCGAGCACGTCATCATCGTTACCGGCAAAGGCAAGAATTCCATCGAAGATCACTTCGATTACAACCCGACGCTGGAAAGATTTCTGGAAGAAAAAGGCAAAAAAGAACAGGCCGCATTGGTTCGCGGCATCAGCGACATGGTGCAAGTCAGCTACACGCGTCAAAAAGAACCGCTGGGGCTTGGGCATGCAGTGCTCGTTGCGAAAGATCTTGTCGGCGATGAACCTTTTGCCGTGCTATTGGGAGACGTACTTATTCCCGGTGAGAATCCGGCAACCAAGCAGCTTGTCAGCGTGTATGAGTCGACGGGCGTTGGCGCTATTGCGGTGGAGGAAGTGCCGCATGAGAAGACTCAGCTTTACGGCATCGTGGCGGGCGACCCTGCACCACAGGGTCAGTTTGGCGAGCGACTGCTGCGAATCCGCGATCTGGTCGAAAAGCCGAAGCCGGCGGATGCGCCATCAAACCTTGCGATCACTGGGCGCTACGTCCTTCCTCCGTCCATTTTTGACTGCCTGGAGCGGACCGAGCCAGGCGCCGGCGGCGAAATTCAGCTGACGGATGCGCTGAAAATTCTCGCGAAGGAACAAGGATTGTGGGCTTACATCTACGAGGGCATCTCCTACGACGCGGGAGAAAAGCTAGGTTTCCTGAAAGCCACCGTGGAACTTGCGCTACAAAACAAGGAATTTGGCGAAGCGTTTCGCGGGTATCTGAAGTCTCTGAAGCTCTAACCAGGCACTTACGAGCTACTTCTTCTTAGCCGGCTTCTTGTCCTTTGAGTCTTTCGACGACGAAGCGTCCTTGGCGGCCGAATCCTTTGTCTCGGATGACTCTTTCTTTTCAGATGACCCCGGGTCAACGGTCGCGCCGTCTTTTGCCGCCGATTTACCAGCGTAATCAGTGACGTACCAGCCGGAACCCTTGAACTGAATGGCAGGTGCGGTGAGCACACGCTCGACTTTGCCGCCGCAGTGCGGGCATTTTTTCAGGTGCGGCCCGGAAACGTTTTCGATTTTTTCCGTTCTCTTGCCGCACTTCGCGCATTGGTACTCGTACAGGGGCACCGCCGAACCTCCAGATGTGTATGAAAGCTGCAGTATATAACACCCGCTGACGCCGCGAAAACGCATGCTAGACTGCTCGCATGGAGCCGTCACCTAACGGTCGCGCGGGTTGCCTTTATCTGGTGGCCACGCCGATCGGCAACCTGGAAGACATCACGCTGAGGGCGCTGCGCATTCTCAAAGAAGCCGATCAGATTGCCTGCGAGGATACGCGCCACACGCAGAAGCTTCTCAGCCACTACAACATCAGCAAGCCGCTGGTCAGCTATCACGAACACAACGAGATGACACGCGCGCCGGAACTGGTGCTGGCGATGGAGCAGGGTCAGCAGATTGCGCTCGTCAGCGACGCGGGTATGCCGTTGGTCAGCGATCCGGGCTTCCGGCTCGTGACGCTCGCACTGAGGCACCACATCTCGGTAACACCCGTTCCCGGCCCATCAGCACTGCTGGCGGCATTGTCAGCCTCGGGCCTGCCAAACGAAGAATTTCTCTTCGCTGGATTTTTGCCCGCTCGCAGCGGCGAACGCCAGCGCGCACTCGAACGTCTGCGCATCGAAGATCGCACGATCATTTTTTATGAGGCACCGCATCGGATTGAAGAAACCCTTGCGGATGCTCGCGAGATTCTGGGCGATCGCCCGGCCTGCCTCGCGCGTGAAGTTACTAAGCTGCACGAAGAGTTTCGCCGCGGCACGCTGTCGGAACTCATCGCTTCCCTTTCGGACAAACCCGTTCGGGGGGAGATCACGCTTCTTGTTGGTGCTGTACCGGAGGAACAGCGCGCAGCACAGCGCGATAGTTCACAAAGTCTGGCGGAGCGAGTAGACGAACTGATCCGGCAGGCGAAGCTGGACCGCAAGGAAGCGCTGAAACTTGCTGCAAAGGAGCGGGGACTGACCAAGCGCGCGGCGTACAGTGAACTACATTTGGAACTGGGCGAACCCGATGCTTAGGTGCCGCCGTTATCAGGCTGCCGATTCCGAACGAAATACCCTCTGAAACCGCGGTCCTGTAAACTGCACACCTACCAACCGCTCCCCCGGACTGGTCGACTGCGAAACATGCACCACGCGGCCGCGCGTCGCAAAATTCGTATCTTCCCTTTTCCATGCCTGCTGCGACGACGTCGGAATCCGAATGTCGATGTCCGCGCCAATCGGCAGATCAAAATGCGTAACGAATGCCGCGCCGCCGCGGCAGAGATTTTCGCTGGAAGTTTCTTCGGTGAAGACAACACCGCGGGAATCGCGGCCAGTTACCTGCATCGGCAGGCGTACGGCGATTCTGCGCTCAGTTCGCTGCTTCGAGAGGTGCGTGCTCAGTTGCATCGTCGGCCGACTCCTCGTGCGACACGCTCACGTATGGAACAGCTCGCGCGGCGGCCTGACTCTCAAAAAAACGTTCCACTGCGTCGAGCACTTCGCTGGGAGTCCGTGCCGCGTGAACCGTTCGTCTCAGTTCGCTGCCGTTCCCCACGCCATGCGTGAACCAGCATGCGAACTGCTTCATTTTGCCTATGGCATCCGGTTGATTCGCAGACTGAATTTCTTTGTAGTAGCCAGAAAGTAAACGGTGACGGTCGGAGTCGGTGGGCTGACGGTAAGAGCCTGCGGCTCGATAATCCGCCATCTGCGAAAAGATCCACGGATTGGTGGCCGCGGCCCGGCCGATCATTACCGCGTCGCAATTAGTCTCGGCAACGATGCGAACGGCGTCTTCCGGTGTCTGAATGTCTCCGTTACCAATGACGGGAATCTTCACCGCCTCTTTCACGGCGGCGATGATTTTCCAGTCAGCCCGGCCCGTATAGCCTTGCACGCGAGTGCGGGGATGGACTGCAACGGCTTCGACACCGATGGTCGCCGCCATTTTCGCGACTTCCACTGCGACGATGGAGGTTTCGTCCCAGCCCGCGCGCAATTTGATCGTAAGAGGTATTCGGACGGCGGCACGCACCGCTCGAAAAATTTCACCAAGAAGTTCCAGGTCGCGCAGTAAGCCGGAGCCGCCACACTTCACTACTTTTTTTGCTGGGCACCCGAGGTTGATGTCCACGGCGTCAAAGCCGTGGTCTTCCACCATCTTCGCTGCCTCGGCCATTACCTGCGGATTGGCGCCGAAGAGCTGTGCCGTGATCGGATGTTCGTCGGGTTGAAAGTAGAGGTAGCGCAACGTCTTTTTGGCGCTGCGCGTGATTCCCTCGGAGCTGGTGAACTCCGTCATCAGCAGCCCGCAACCGCCCAGTCCGCGGATCACGCGGCGAAACAGGGTATCGGTCACGCCAGCCATCGGCGCCAGGACCGTTGCAGGTCGAATGGTCAGGTTCCTGACCTTATATTCGGCGGGAATCATTGCTTCCACTTTAGCGCAGCTCAGCTGCCTTGGCTGGCCTTTTCGGCGGCTTGTTGCAGCGGCAGCTGAAGGGATGTTTGCGCCGACGGTGTTGGCTGAGAGGGAGGTTCCGGCTTCGCTGCGGGCGGCTGGAGGTAACGATCCAGTCTCAGGAATTTTCGCTGCAGCGCGCCGCTGTAGACGGACCATTCCTCGTCGCCGGAATCGGCGGCAAGGGCCGACCGCGCTGCGGCCATCTTCGAATCGAGGTCGTCCAGATAGTGAAAAACCAGCGCTTCGCGAATCATGGGTAACTTCGGTGAACCGAACTCGTATTCACCATGGTGGCTGATCAACAAGTGCTGGACGACGGTCTTGAGCTCCGCAGGAAAGCCTTCGATTTTGTCGATCGCCTTTCCCACGGTTTCCATTTCCATGACGATGTGCCCAAGCAGTTGGCCGTGCGTGGTGTAGCCAATGGAACGCTCATAACAAAGCTCATCGAGTTTGCCGACGTCGTGCAAAATCGCGGCTGTGAGAAGCAGATCCACATCCAGCTCGGGTTGATAATGTGTAGCGACCTGTTTCGCCAGCCCGCAAAGCCCGACCACATGCTCCAGCAAACCTCCGAGGTAGGCGTGATGCATCACCTTCGCGGCCGGAGCTTTCTTGTACCGCGGCCCGACCGACGGATCACACAGAATCGCGAGCACGAGCTTCTGCAGCCACAGGTTCCGAATGGACTGCCCGTGAGCCAGTAATTCGGCCCACATCTTCTCTACGTCTTCTTTGCTGTGCGGAAGGTAGTCCGCAAGGTCAATTTCTTCCGGACGCGCTTTGCGAATCTGCAGCAGCGCCAGTTGCATGCGGTCGCGATACAACTCGACGCGCGCTTCTATCTTGACGATGTCTTCACGCGCCACTTCCTGAGAGGCGATGTCAAACTTTGTCCACATGCGCGCTTCGACCGTACCGGAACGATCGCAAAGTTCCAGGCGCAGATACGGTTTTCCTTCCTTGGTGTTGCGCAGTTCTTTAGCGCCCACCAGGAAGAAGCCTGTAATGGTCTGTTCGCTCGTGAGGTCAGAGACAAACGTCTTTTTCATTGGCCGGAGGAAGCACCGGATCGCTTGCCGAATAGTAGAAACTTCTTGCGGCCCTTCTTAGCCTTATTGGCTTCCGGCGTCGCGTTCACTTCCTGAATTTCGGAATTGCCGCCGCCCGCCAGTTCAGCATAGCCGGGCTTAATCACCACGTAGCTCTGTTCGCGCAACGTCTTCAGGTATTCGCGCACGGCGGGCTCGAGCTTCTCGTTGTACAGACGGTCCATGATTTCGTTCTTGACCTTGTCGAAACCCTGCTCGCCTTCGTCGTAATGTTCGAGAACCTGGAAGATGAGATAACCCTGCTTGGTTTCGGTCACATCGGTGAGGTCATTGCGCTTCATCTTGAAAACAACCTCTTCCAACTGTTTGGCCAATTCGCCACGCTTGAACATACCGATGTAGCCGCCCTGCTCTTTTGTCGCGCCGTCGGAAAGGCGCTTGGCAATCTCGCCAAAATCCTCGCCGTCTTTCACGCGCTTCAGCGCCGTCTCCGCTTTCTTCTTCAGGTCAGGCAGCTCAGTATCCTTCTTCCCCTCAGTGTTCACGATGATTTCGCGGAGCGCGACCTGTTCCGGCCGGACGAATTCAGACTTATGCTCGTCGTAATATTTCCGTGCGTCGCTCTCGCCGATGGAGATATGCGAGCCGACCTCCTGGCTCACGACTTTCTGGGTCAGGATGCGATTACGAATGTTGTTCTTGAAATCTTCCCAATTCAGGCCCTGGCTGCTGACGGCTTTTTCCAGCTCGTCCATGTCTTTCAACTTGTTCTGAATACGGATCTGGTCGAGTTGTTTGATCACATCCGTCTCAACGCCGATGCCGAGGTCTTTGCCACGCTGCGCCAGCAATGACTGGTCAATCAGGTCGCGCAGAGCATTCTTTTTGCGGGAGTCCAGCTCGCTTTGCAGTTGCTCCGGAGTGCATTTCCCCTGGCAATCCTGACGCGTCTCCTCTTCCGTCTGCGCCAGGGACTTGTTGTATTCCGTGCGCGTAATAATTTCGTTGTTCACGCGCGCAATAATTTCTTCCACGACGGCGCCGCTCTCGGGATTCGGCTTGACCGGCGGGGGTGTGGTGGGCTTCGGTTTCGCTTCTTTTTCTTTGCCTGGCTCGACCGCCGCTGGCGCCATTTGCGGCTGTTCGAGCTTCGGTGCCGGCGCGGGCTCCTGCTTGGGGTCCTGAGCAGCTAGAGGCGTCGCGATAGCGAGAATTGCCAACGCAGCGCCACAAAGAGCCGCCTTCCACCCTTGTGTGAAAACCAAGTGACTCATTCAATTGCCTCTCTATGTATTCAGTTTAGCCCTGCCCTTGAAGCCCGAGCAATACGTTTCTGATCGCGGGCACGACCGGCTCGCCGCGCTGCAGCTCCATCCATAGCACTCCCGATGGATCAAGCCGGATACCGTTGCGCGACCGCACCACACTCACTAAGGCCGCCGGATCGAGCGGCGTCTCCGGATGAAACCGCACAGCAAGCCGGTTCCCTTGTCGCTCCACCGTCGAAATTCGTAGCCGTTCGCAGATCGATTTGAGGGCCGCGTATTCCAAAAGGTTGGTCACCGACGGCGGCAGCGCTCCAAAACGATCTTCCAGTTCCTTCGCCACGTCGTTTTTTTCGTCGTCCGTCCTGATGGACGAGATGCGCTTGTACGTCCGCAGACGCAAATTCTCGCTGGGGACATAGTCCTGCGGAATGCGCACATCCAGTCCCAGGCTTAGCGTTGTGCGTAGTTCAGGAGCGGCTTCTTCGCCTTTCAGCTTGGAAACGGCGCGTTCCAGCATCTGCGTATAAATATCGAAGCCGACCGCCTCGATGTGGCCGTGCTGCTGCCGTCCGAGCATGTTTCCCGCGCCACGCAACTCCAAGTCAAGTGCCGCAATCCGGAAGCCGGCGCCCAGTTCGCTGAATTCCTTCATCGCTGAAAGGCGCTTGCGCGCTACTTCCGATAGAACGGTTTGTGGTGGAACCAGCAGGTAAGCATAGGCGCGCTGATTCGAACGGCCTACCCGCCCGCGCAATTGATAAAGCTCCGACAAACCCAGCCGGTCGGCGCGGTTGATCAGAATCGTATTCGCCTTCGGAATGTCCAGCCCGTTCTCCACAATCGTCGTGGCCACCAGCACGTCCGCTTCGTCGCGAATGAACTTCAACATCACCTGCTCGAGCTCTTTTTCGCCCATTTGACCATGTCCCACCACCACACGCGCTTTGGGCACGAGCTTACTCACTAGTGAAGCCAGCGAATAAATCGACTCAACCCGATTGTGAATGAAGTACACCTGTCCGTCGCGCTCCATCTCCGTTTCAATCGCTTTGCGCACAAGTTCTTCGCTAAACGACGAGACCGACGTTTGAATAGCCAGCCGATCGCGCGGCGGCGTCTCGATGATGGACATATCGCGCAAGCCCACCAGCGACATATGCAGCGTCCGTGGAATCGGCGTCGCCGAAAGCGAAAGCGCATCCACGTTTTTGCGCATCTCCTTCAACCGTTCTTTGTGCGCGACACCGAACCGCTGCTCTTCGTCGATGACCAGGAGCCCCAAATCCTGAAATTGCACATCCTTTGAAAGCAGCCGGTGCGTCCCAATCACCACGTCCACTTTCCCAGCTTCCAGTTCGCCCAACACCTTCTTCTGCTCGGCCGCGGTTCGAAACCGGCTCAGCATTTCTATCTTCGTCGGGAACGCTGCAAATCGTTTCTTAAACGTTTCGAAATGCTGAAACGCCAGCACCGTAGTCGGCGCCAGCACCACCACCTGTTTGTTGTCCGCAATCACCTTGAACGCAGCGCGCATCGCTACTTCGGTCTTTCCGTAGCCCACATCGCCGCAGAGCAACCGGTCCATCGGTACCGGTTTCTCCAAATCCTTCTTGATGTCCGCAATGGCCAGGTTTTGGTCTGGTGTTTCTTCAAATTCAAATGCGTCTTCAAACTCACGTTGCCAGTTGCCGTCCGCCGAAAAGGCAAATCCCTGCGCCGTCTTTCGCGCGGCGTACAGCGCCAACAATTGCTCCGCCATGTCTTCCAGCGATTTGCGGACTTTCGCCTTCCGCGTGTTCCAACCCGTTCCGCCAAGCTTGTCCAGCGGTGGCGGCGCGCCCTCCACCACGCGGTAACTTTGCACCAAATCCATGCGCTCCAGCGGAACATAGAGCCGCGCTTCTTCCGCATAGCGCAACAGCATGAACTCCCCACGCCGCCCGTCCGACTCAATCCCCCGCAATCCCTCGAACTGGCCGATTCCGTGGTCCACGTGCACCACAAAATCACCCGGCTTCAGATCCGCAAAATCGCTGAAGAAGCCCGACGTGCGAATCTTCCGCGTCGGCCGCTCCACCTGCGGCGCAACGTCAAACAGGTCTGCATTTCCGTAAATCGTCAGCTTCGCGTCGGGAAACGTCGTGCCTTCGCCAAACGGGGCGCGCACTAGCACGAGTCCCGCCGATTCGCTCGCGCTTTCCGCCGTGAACCCCGCCGCCGCGCTTTCCGATTCTCCGAGCACATAAGGCACTTCGTACTCGCGGCAAATATCCGCAAAGCGTTCCAGCTCGCCGGTACTCGCCGCCGTCAAAAAGACCGTCCCGCCGTCCGCAAGCTGCGACTTCACGTCGCCCAGGCATGCCACCACGTCGCCGTGAAACCGCGTGCTAGGCCGCGACGCCAAGTGGAATCTTGCTGATTCCTCGCCGGCCAAGCCGAGCTGCTCTAAATCCACACGCGTCGCCAATTGCAGCGCCAGCTCAAATTCTTCTTCCGTCCAGAAAAAGGTTTCGCCATTGGGCGAATTCGCGGCGCCCAGCTTTTCGTACGACTCGGTCGCCTCGCGCAGCACATCGGCCACACACGTACCCACCGCGGCTGGCTCGTTCACAAAGATCACCGGCTCCAAGGAGCTTGCCGCCAATTCGAACAAGCTGCGCACACCCACGGCATCCGCCGGCCCCCAATAAGTGGGCAAAGGCCACGCTTCGCCCCCCGATTCGCGGGGCACCTGCCATTCGGTGAGCGGCAACACCACGGTCCTGTTCACCGGCGCAATGGACCTCTGTGTACGCGGGTCAAACTCGCGCACCGATTCCACCGTGTCGCCTAGCAACTCCACGCGTACCGGCCGTGGCGCTTCCGGCGAAAAAATGTCTACGATGCCACCGCGCACGGCGAACTGCCCCGGCAGCTCCACCATTTCCGTCCGCGCGTAGCCCGTCGCGCCGAGGTGCCCGAGAAATTCCTGTAACGGCACTTCTTTGTCTTTCTCCAAAACGCGCGTCAGGTCCGCATACTCTGCCGCGTCGCGATACCGCCACAGCGCGGCGGCCACCGGCGCAATCACCAGGGAAACTTCACCCACCGCGAGCCGATAGAGAGTAGCCGCTCTCCGCTCCAAAATGTCCGCGTGGGGAGCGCGCGATTCCCACGGCATAGTGTCAAACGCTGGCAACACCGCCGCTCCGCCGCTCGTTGTGGAAAAAGGGCCAGGAAAAACCGAAAAGCAAAAGCGAAGCGTCTCCGCGATCGCTTCTGCTTTTTTGTTAGACTCAACCAAAAGAAACGCGGGCCGCCGCAACTCGTGCGTCACGTGCCCGACTGCAACTGCCTTGGCTAACTCCGTCAGCCCGGCACACCCGGCCGTCTTCGCGCCGCCCCGCAGCACAGACAACAAGCCTTCCAGCGCGGGCTGGCGCACCAGCGTCTCAAGTCGCTCGCGTACAACCGGTAGAATCATTGGAATGTATTAGGAATTGCTACCGCCAGAACCGTTCAACTTTTTAATCTTTTCCACCATCGCCGAGGTGGAATACCCAGCCACCACTGGCACCGAGACTATTCTCCCGCCCGCATCTTCAACTTCTTCGCGTCCAATAATCTGGTCGCTCGCCCAATCCCCGCCCTTCACCAAGACATCCGGCAATAGCGCTGAGACAATCTCACGCGGCGTTGGCTCGTCAAAAATCACCACCGCGTCTACGCAATCCAGCGCAGCCAATACTTCCGCGCGCTCCTGCTCTGGCACAATCGGCCGTCCAGTTCCCTTCATTTGGCGAACGCTGCGATCGCTGTTTACGCCCACAATCAACGCATCGCCCAAGGCGCGCGCTTTTTCCAACGTCTCAACATGGCCGGGATGCAGCAAGTCAAAGCAGCCGTTTGTAAACACTATGCACCGTCCATTGCGTTTCTCCCCCGCAAATCGGAGAATCGCTTCGTGCAAACTCAAAACTCGGCTGCTCAACGAAGCTCCTGTTCCAGCAACATTTCGCGCTCAATTCCTGGTGCTTTTGTATTTTATCACGCACCAACTTTCTATCCGGTTTCAGTGGCACAGGCTTCAGTCCGTGCGCAGTTCTCCTACGCTTCATGAACCGCCGCAACCTCCTGCAAGCGGCGGCCGGCCTGCTGCTCTGCGCAATTGGCTACTACCTCGCCCACCGCGAATCCTATGATGTCCACACCGTGCTCGCCACTGCCGGCGGCTGCCAGATGGCCACGGACATTTACCAGCCCCGCTCCGGTTCGCCAATCGGCTCCGTCGTTCTCTTCCACGGCCTCGCCGCTAACAAAAAAGTTATGGCCTTCAACGCGCAAGAATTCGCTGATCAAGATCTGCGCGTCTTCGTTCCCGATTTTCCTGGTCACGGCAGGACGCCGGGCCCATATTCGCATGCGCGAGCCGAATCCTGCGCCGACGCCTTCGTGCGCGATCTGATCGCGCGAAACGCCATTGTTCCGGAACGAACCATTCTCGCGGGTCACTCTCTCGGCGGAGCGATCGCAATTCGAGCCGCTGCGGTCATTCCTGTCTCCGGCGTCATTGCCATCTCCCCTGCTCCGATGCACGCCACACCTGGCTTCTCCGAAGAGCTGCTCCCTTTCCACGATGGCCCTCCGCTTCCGCCTCACTCCCTGGTCCTCACAGGACAATGGGAGCCCGGCTCAATCAAAATGCTCGGGCAGCAAATGGTATCGTCTGCGCCAGATTCTTCCAGCAAATACCAGCTAATCTCCGGCACCAGTCACGTCAGCATTCTGTTTTCGCCAAAGACCTTTGACTCGATTCGAGCATGGACGTCGCAACTTCTCGGCACCAATCCCGAAGCTCCGTTCCCTGACAACATGCCTGCCCTCGCCTGCATGCTCGGCATCATTGGCCTCTCTATCCTTGTTCCTCCTTTTCTCCATGAGATGAATCCGCCGGCAAAATCTCCACCCGTCCGTTCGCCAATCGCAACCGTGTTCCCGAAGGACTTCCTGATTGCGGGCATCGCCGCGAGCGTGTCAGTTCTGCTTCTCGCGCCGCGTATTATCCCTATACACTTCGTCCGTATTTTCAATGGAGACTATTTCGCTGTTTTCCTCTTTCTCGCAGGTCTCCTCGCACTCGCCATTTCCTACAAGTCCCTGCCGACGCTGAAATCACTTTCCCCCTCTTCCCTTGCTTCCACCTGCGCCTCGGCCATCGTCCTCGTTCTTCTTTTCGCTGGATGGTTCGAACTGACCTTCTATGAAGCATGGCTGACTCCGGCTCGCTGGCTTCGCCTTCCTCTGCTGCTCCTTCTTTTGCTCCCCTGGCACTTCGCTGAAGAGCTGCTCCTCGGCCAACCAACTTCTTCACCCGATTTCCGCCGCCTCGCCAAAGCGATTGTCCTGCGTGCAGTTGTCTATATCGCTCTCTTTATCGGGATCCGATTTCTACATTCCGGAGCCATTCTTCTCATCCTTCTCGTGGCCTATCTAGTCGTCTTCACCGTGCTTCAGCGTCTCGCGTGCGACCTCGTTCGCTTCAGGACACAGTCCTCTGCCGCCGCTGCAATCTTCGGTGCTATACTCCTGGCTGCTTTCGCCTTGGCGATTTTTCCGATCGCTTAGCGTTTCAGGCTTTTTCCGCAAGCGCTGAGGTGTCTGCAGCAAACATCGCGGCGGCTCACCTACACCTGGCAGTACGGTCGCGCCGTTCAGGTCAACGAGAACTTCATGGCAGAAATTGCAATCGTCGGCGGCGGTCCGTCCGGTTCCATGTGTGGTGCGGAACTTGCCCGCGCAGGCCACTCCGTAAAAATCTTCGATGAACACCTCGCGTGGGAAAAACCCTGCGGCGGCGGCCTCACTCACAAAGCCATCCAGCGCTTTCCCTTCCTTCTCGACAATACCTATCCCAAGAAACTCATTCATTCCATCGAGCTCATCGCCAGCAACGAGCAACGCGCCACGCTCGACATGCCGAATCCAATCGTCATCTATTCGCGCACCGTCCTGAATGGCCTTCTCCTCGATCGCGCACGCGAAGCCGGCTGCGCCATCCACCGCTCGCACATCGTCTCTGTGGATACTTCCGCGGTAAAGCCCCGCTACTGCGTGGACGGCGAATGGCACACCGCGGACTTTCTCGTTCTCGCCGCTGGCGCTCGCAACCAGCTCTTCCCGGAAACGCGCCCGCTAAAGAAAGACGAGCTCGAAATCACGCAGGGCTATTTCATCCCGCAAGCCGCGGATTCCATCATCATCAAGTTCCTTCCTCACTTCGACGGCTACATCTGGTCCTTCCCGCGCTGCGACCATTTATCCGTAGGCATTTGCGGAAGCATGGCTTCGCACAATCAATCCGAACTGCGCCAGCATTTGCAGGTCTTTATCGGCAAGCAGAAATTCCAAACGGAAAACGCCCGCTTCTACAGCCACGTACTCCCGGCGCCACAAGTGCCAACGCTTTCGCAGCGCACGGTCGTAGGAAAAAATTGGGCGCTCGTCGGTGATGCCGCAGCTTTTGTCGATCCACTCACCGGCGAAGGTCTCTTTTACGCTATGCGCTCCGGCGAGCTTCTGGGCAAAGCCATCGCCGAAGGCAACCCCGAGCGCTACACCGACTGGGTTCGCGCCGCATTCTCTTGCGAACTCGAATTTGCCGCGCGCATCGTCCGCCGTTTCTATCGCGGCACTTTCCTTGGCACCGCCGTCACCACCCGCATGGTTCAGTTCATGCGCCGCAGTACCATCTTCCGCCAGCTCATGGCCGACGTTTTCAGCGGCACGCAGGACTACACAACTCTGAAGCAACGCGTCGTCGGCCACCTGGGCATGACGTTAAGCGACTTCGTCACTTCGGTCTTGAACGTGGACACTCCGGTCGCCAAACCCCGTCCGGACTCTGTTCCCGTCCCGTAGACGTTAGTTAGCTACCTACTGGGTGCCGCACTCTGTTTCTTTCAGGGTGCGGGTTTTGAGAAACTTCGTGGAACCCGACCGCCTTTTAACACTCGAACCAAGCTTCCGGCTACGCGGCGGTTCCATCACCCGCCTGGACGTTTTCAGCGACGTCGTCCTCGGCATCGCTCTTGTTCTCCTCGTCGTCTCGCTCGCCATCCCGAGAAGTTTCAGCGACCTTCGCTCGCCCACGCCCGCATTCACCGCTTCCGCCGTCTGCTTTCTGATGCTGGTCAACGTCTGGTATTCGCACTACGTTTTTTTTCGCCGCTACGGCCTCTCGGATCGCTGGACCGTCCTGCTCAACGCCGGGCTTCTTGGTCTCATTCTCTTCTGCGTCTATCCCCTGAAATTTTTGTACGCAACGCTCTTTGCGTCTCTCGTTCGCATCGAAGACCTTTCTCCACGCTTCGCCGCCGCCGTGCAAATCAACGGCATGATGGTTCTTTACGCTCTCGGATTCACCACAGTTTTCTTCCTGGTCGCCGCGCTCTATTGGAATGCTTGGCGGCAACGCGACGAGCTCGTTCTCAACGGCGTAGAGCGCTTGCTCACTGTTTCTTCCATCGTGGATGCACTTGGCATTGCCGCTGTAGGCCTTATCGCATGTCTCGCGGCTTTGATACTTCCTACGTCCTGGGTTCTCTATTCCGCCGTTCTCTATTTCCTCATCCTCCCCTGGAAGGCCCTCAATACCATCTACTTCGGCCGCAAGGTTCGCCACCTCCGTGCTCTCATCAACCCACAACTCGACCTGCGCTGAACCCTTAATGAGCCTCATGCCTACCTCGGTCTAGCGCCGGAGGCGCGACATACGTTAGCCCCGCGCGGAAGCGCCCGAGACACTGTTCGGATTGTTCGTTAACTAGTTTTTCGCAGCCGAAGAACGCCTTTTTGCCGCCGGAGCTTCTGCGTCCTTCCTCAGTGAGGCGACTTCTTCCGAGCGGAGCATCCGGTATCGGCCAGGTGGGATGCCTTCGACGGTGAGGGAACCAAGGGCCACGCGTTTTATTTTTTCTACGGGGTGGTTCTCGCGGAAGAGGACGTTGCGCAGACTTTCTTTTTTGCTGCTGCGCATGCGGACTTCATACCAGTAATTGGCGGCATGACCACGCGAAGCGCCGGGCTGGCGCAGAGTTTGCAGGTGTGCGCCGATTTCTTTGCCGAGACGGGGCAGCTCTTCGCGGCGCAGCATGCCCTTGATCTTGATGTGGTAGACCTGCTCGATTTTGTCCCAGTGTTTCAGCAGATAGGCCGCCAGGTCCCCATCGTTGGTGAGCAAAACCACTCCGGCAGCTGCGTATTCGAGATTGCCGACGGGATAGACGCGTTCGGGAAAACCGCGCAGGAGATTGCGCAGAGTTTTGCGGCCTTCGGGATCGGCAAGGCTGGACACGATTTCCGGCGGCTTGTTGAGCAGAAGGTAGACTTTGCGTTCTTCGGCAGAAGAAATTTTCTTGCCGGAGACTTCGATTTTGTCTGCAACCGGATCGGCTTTGCTGCCGAGTTCAGTGACTACGTCCCCGTTTACGCGGACTTGTCCGGAAAGAATCAGCTGTTCGGCATGGCGGCGAGAGGCAATTCCCGCACGCGCAATAATTTTCTGTAAGCGTTCCTTCATTTCGTCAGTGGCCAACTATTCGCCGGAGCGAGCCGCATCGGCTTTGGGAGGTTCTTCGTCCAGTTCGCCGCTGGGCATGCCTTCGCTGGTGGATCCGACTTCGCGCTCGTGCAGGAATTTCTCGTCATCGGGCGCGTGGTGTAGCGATGGAGACGTGGGTGCCCCAGGTTCGCTTTTAGAACCTGGATCTTCGCGTTCGCTGCTGGTGCGGGACGGCGAACCGGTGAATTCAGCGGGGACAAGCTGGCCGTTTTCGGCGATATCCGTGGTCACCGGATTTTCGGGGACGTGTGCGCCGCCTGAAGCCGTGAGATTTTCGAGGGTGTCTGCCGTCGGCTGGGCAAGCATCTCCTCTTCCGTAGTTGGCGCGATTCCCATATCCGAGCCGAGCGCTTCGCGGGCGAGGGCTTCGAATTCCTTGAGAGATGGAAGTTCCTGAAGGTCACTTAGGCCGAAGCGCATGAGGAATTCTTTGGAGGACTTGTAGAGAATCGGGCGACCCATTACTTCCTTGCGGCCCGCGGTAGTGATGAGGCGCTTGTCGAGCAACGTAGCGATGACGCCGGAAGAATTCACCCCGCGAATTTCGGAAATCTCCGGGCCGGTGACCGGCTGCTTGTAGGCGATGACGGCGAGCGTTTCCAGCGCGGGCATGGAGAGCCGCAGCGGCGGGCGAAGGCTCTTGATGAAGCGGCGGACGACGTCGTGGTGCTGCGGTTTGGTGTACATCTTGTAGCCGCCGGCGACGGCGCGAATCTCTACTCCGCGTTCTTCCACTGCGTAACTAGCTACGAGTTCATCGAGCGAAGCTTGCACCACCATTTTTTCTTCGCCGAGAGCGGCGGCAAGCTGTTCGATGGTCGCAGGCTCGTCGGCGGCGTAGATGATGGCTTCGAGGGCGGCTTTGCGTTCTTCATTCATGCGGATAGTTTACAGACGGGAATGCGGAGTTGGAAGCGGGAGCGAGGAAGAACACTATTTGTACTCCTCATCGATCATCTTGATTTCGCCTTTTTCGTCGAAGACAGAGTCGAAAGATTTGGACTTACGCAGCATGATTTCGCCGAACTGTCTTTCCTGGATGATGGCGACCGCTTGCAGCTTGACCATTTCGAGAACTGCGAGAAAGGCGACGATCATGGCGTGGCGGGAGGGGCAGGCTTCGAAAAAGCCGACGAGGTTGACGCTGGAATCGTCGCTGGCGAGGATCTGGCTGCGCAGCTGGGCGATCATCTGCGCGACAGTGAATTGTTCGTGCTGCAGCTCGATGCGGGAGATCTCTTTGCGGCGCTCGAGGACCTGCTGGAAAACTTTGACCAGATCGACTAACGAAACGACCAGTTCGCCCTCGGTGCCTTCGTCGTTGTAAAGCGTCTTGTCGGGTTTCGACCAGACGTTTTCTTCAATCTGCTGCTTCTGATACAGCATCTGGGCGGCGTTTTTGAATTTTTCGTGTTCTAACAGGCGTTGGACGAGCTCTTCGCGGGGATCGCCAGCCTGCTCTTCGGGTGAAGCAAGCGGATCGGGCGGAAGAAGCATCTTGGATTTGATGTAGATGAGCGACGCCGCCATGTAAATAAATTCCGACGAAACATCCACATTCAGCTGCTCAAGTTTGTGCAGGTAGTCCAAGTATTGCGATGTAATTAGGGAAATCTGGATGTCGTGGATGGACATTTTTTGCTGCTTGATTAAGTCGAGCAGCAAGTCGAGGGGGCCCTCGTACATGGGGATGTTGATTTTGTAGGGCGTGGCCATTCCTGAGCTTTATCCCTGAATTTCTGAGCGCTTTTTTTGCCAGCCTAAGACGGCTTCGCGCACGCGGTGCATTGTACCTTGAGCGACGGTGCGGGCGCGATTCGAACCGTTGTCGATGATTTCTAGAACGCCTTTTTTGTCGTTCTCCCACTTCGCGCGGCGTTCGCGGATGGGCGCGATCCATTTGATCAGGTTTTCGGCCATGGCGGATTTGCACTCGATGCAGCCGATGCCGGCGGTGGTGCAGCCGGTTCGAACCCAGTCGAGGCGGCCGGGATCGCGTGCGGGCGTGGAGAAGAGTTTGTGCCAATCGTAGACGGGACAGACGTCGGGATTGCCGGGGTCGGTGCGGCGTTTGCGGGCGGGGTCGGTGACCATGACTTTGGTTTTCTTGCGGATGTCTTCGTCGGATTCGCTGAGGGTGATGGCGTTGCCGTAGGACTTGGACATTTTGCGGCCGTCTAGGCCGGGAATCTTGGGGGTCTTCGTAAGCAGCACGTCTGGCTCGGTCAGGAGTTCGCGCTGTCGAACAAAACGAGCCATCTGTGGAGTCCGTTCGAGCAGATTGATAAGTCCGGACTCCGCAACCTCCTGGCGAATTATTAAGCTGAGGTTGTGGCGGACCCGGGCTGCAACTCCAGCGCCAGGAACACGATCTTCTAGAATTTGTGTCCAAGAATGTGACCCAGAAGGAGGCGGCAATGCATTTAGCATCGGCTCGAATTCCGAGTTAGGCATGGAGGCCAGAAGGTCTAGGTCGATTTCGATACCCATATGCGTGTTAAAGCGGCGGACGATTTCGCGGCTCAGTTCTACGTGGGAGACCTGGTCTTCGCCTACGGGGACGAAGAGCGGAGTGCCGGGCTCGGAGTACATGACGATGTCGGCGGTTTGCAGCGCGGGGTAGCCGAGGAAGCCGTAGGTGTGTAGGTCCTTGCTGGTGACGTTTTCGATTTGCTCTTTGTAGGTGGGGACACGTTCGAGCCAGCCTAGTGGAGTGACCATGCCGAGGAGGAGAAACAGCTCGGCGTGTTCGGGGATGAGCGACTGCTGGAAGATGACGGATTTTTGCGGGTCGAGGCCAGCGGCGAGATAGTCGGTGACGATTTCGATGGTGTTTTGCGCGACGGCGGAGGTGTCGGCGTAGTCGGAGGTGAGGGCGTGCCAATCGGCGATGAAGTAGAAACAATCGTAGCCGGGATCTCCAGCCGCGGCAGGCTGGTTCTGCAGGCGTACCCAGTTTTCTAGCGCGCCGAAATAGTGACCGATGTGAAGTTTTCCAGTGGGGCGCATACCGCTGAGGACGCGCTTTTTCTTTGGTGTGGTTGGAGTTGTCGCCAAGTTTTGTCCGTGAGTTTAGATGGTGAGTAATACGTTATAAGTTTTTGCTCATTCGCGCCAGTTGTGTGGGAATTGGTAGGATTTCTCCGTGCTCATGGTCCACGGCATCTATCATTTCGGCCCCAAGCGCATAGCTTTCAGAAATGATTATTGTCTATCGTGCGCACAGCCGCGCCGCTCGCTGCAAATCAGTATGTTCGATGTGGGACACATCTTCTGGATTCCGCTGCTACCGCTCGGATTCCACAAGCGCTGGTATTGTTCGGTTTGCAACAAGCGGCCACATGTTCATCCCGGAACTCGCCGCGGATTCAAATGGGCCGGCCTGGTCGTGCTCTTTGTTCTGGCGCTGGCCGGATGGGCGGTTCACCCATCCGCGGATGATCGTTATCTTGTTTGGGCGCTCCGTGTAGCCGCTCCCGCAGGCGCGATTCTCACCCTCATCCATTTGTTGCGCACGCCCCGGGACCTTTCACTGCAAAAACAATTGGGCGAGGTTCCGCCAGCACGCGACACACTCTGCCCGTTCTGTGGCACCGCGCTGCTCATCCTGTCCAATTCGCCGTCGTACTGCCCCACTTGCGGCGTCCAGCGCCTCGGCGTGTAGCCAGCAAAGTTCCACGCCATTCCTGCCTGCCTTGCGTTGGCAGACTTTTTTACTTCAGAAGGTCGCGGGCGATGATCATTCTTTGCACTTCGCTGGTGCCTTCGTAGATGGGGATGACGCGGGCGTCGCGGTACATGCGCTCGACATCGGTTTCGCGGGAGTAGCCGACGCTGCCGTGGATTTGTACGGCTTTGTAGGCGACGCGGTTGGCCATTTCGCTAGCGTAGAGTTTGGCTTTCGACGCAGCGGAGCCCATGGGCTTGCCGGAGTCTTTCAACCACGCAGCGTAGTAAGTGAGGTTGCGGGCGGCTTCGAGTTCGGTTTGCATATCGGCGATCATCCACTGGATGGCTTGAAATTCGCTGATGGATTTGCCGAAAGCGCGGCGCTGCTTAGCGTACTTGATGGATTCATCGAGAGCGCCTTGCGCGAGGCCGACGGCCTGCGCGGCGATGCCGATGCGACCGCCATCGAGCGCGCTGAGAGCGATCTTGAGGCCCTGACCTTCGTCGCCCAGGCGGTTGGCGGCGGGGACTTCGCAATCGTTGAGAACAATTTCTACGGATGGCGAGGAGCGCTGGCCCATTTTGTCTTCGTGGCGGCCGATCTTGAAACCCTTGCAGGTCGGCTCGACCAGGAATGCCGTCATGCCCTTCCCACCGGCAGACGGATCCGTTTTCGCAAAGATGATATAGACGCCTGCGTGGGCGCCGTTCGTGACCCAGGTTTTGGCGCCGTTGAGGCGATACGTTTCGCCGGTAAGTTTCGCAGCCGTTTGGATGCCGGCGGCGTCGGAACCTGCGGAGGCTTCGGTGAGGCAGAAGGAGCCGAGGATTTCGCCCGTTGCGAGACGCTTCAGATACTTTTCTTTTTGCGCGGGATTGCCGAACTGATTGAGCGGGGCTTGGACGGCGGAGTTGGTGACGCCGAGCGCGGTGGACATTGCGGTGTAGACACGCGAGACCTCTTCGAGCATTAGGACGTAGGAGACAGTGTCCATGCCGGCGCCGCCCCACTCTTCCGGAGTGAGCATGCCGCAGCAGCCGATTTCGCCGAGTTTTTGCAGCAGGTCGAGGGGAAATTTTTGTTCGCGCTCGAGTTCTTTGACGAGCGGGCGGACTTCCGTCTCCATGAATTGGCGGACGGTGTCGCGGATGAGTTTTTGGTGGTCGGTGAGGGAGAAGTCCATTTGCTTTAAGGCTTTCGGTTCGGATTTTGTTGCGATTGGAAAAGGTTCCGCTCTCTGGCGCGCTTGAGCGCGTATGGCATTCCAATACCCATGGCCACCGAGAACGGCAGCGCATTTCCGACGACAGGCCAAACAGGAAGTCCAGCGTCGTGAAGCGCTTCCAGTGCGTCCCATGCGACGCGAACGCTAAAAAAGAGGAAGGTGCCAGCGATTGTCACGGCAATTCGGTCAACAATTGGCTTCCTGAGGAATGCTGTCAACTTGCCATCTCCACGGCCTTGCGGAGCAGAACCGTAACACAAAACTAAGTTTTCAAGTCGCAGGTTCACAGCTTGAACAATTCACGGAGGCGTTTGGTTTGCTGGCGGCTGACGGGGACTTCGGAGTGTTTTTTGTCGTCCATTTTGAGCATGTAGCTGGACTTGAACCAGGGCACTACTTCCTTAATGTGGTGAATGTTGACGAGATACGAGCGATGCGGGCGCCAGAAGGAATCTGAGGGGAGGGCTTGTTCCAGTTCTTCGAGGGTGCGGTAGTTGGAAGTGCCTTCGAGGTCTTTTGCGAATACGGAGATGGAGCCGTCCTCGATGGAGGCGAAGATGAAGTCTTCGGCGTCGACGAGCATGAGGCGCTGCTGGGAGTTCACCAGAATTTTTGACGGCGCGTTGGAGGCCGCGGGCTTCCCTGCTGCGAACTGCGCGGCACCGAGGCGGCTGACGAGCTGTTCAAGGCGGTCGGCGGGAGAGGTTTCCGATTCGATTTCGCGGCGAGCGCGTTGGATGGCTTTGGCGATGCGGGCCTTGTCGAAGGGCTTGAGGACGTAGTCCACGGCGTTAACGTCGAAGGCTTGCACGGCGTAGTGGTCAAAGGCTGTGGCAAAGACGACATGGGGGATTTTCATTTTACGTTCGGCAAGTTTTTGCAGAACGCCGAAACCGTCGAGGCCCGGCATCTGGACGTCTAGGAAGACTAAGTCGGGCGAGTGTTCTTTGATGAGGTTGACAGCTTCGAGGCCGTTTTTTCCCTGCGCGATCAGGTGAATCTCCGGAAAACCTTTCAGGAGGAAGGCGAGCTCTTCGCGGGCGGGCTTTTCGTCGTCAACGATGAGCGTATTGATGGCCATGCGGAGAATTGCCCCTTCGCGGAGCTCAGGGCAAGCAGTCAACAGTTTACAGTCGAAAGAGGCGGAAGAAAATTGAGTTATTATTTCCGCGTGACCACACACGGAGCGGACATGGGTAAAGCAGCGGTGCAGCAGCCGAACAAGAAGGCGAGGATTCTCAAGAGCGAAGTGATTTTTGAGGGCAAATCGTTTGGCGTGCGACGGGATGAATTAATCGAGCCGACCGGCGTGCGGACGATGCGCGAAGTGGTGACGCATCCGGGATCGGTGGTGGTGCTGCCGGTGCTGCCGGACGGAAAAATCGTGCTTGTACGCCAGTATCGTCATGCGACAGGTCAGTATTTGTGGGAACTGGTCGCGGGGCGGATGGAGAAGGGCGAAAATCCGAAGAAAGGCGCGGCGCGCGAACTGATCGAGGAAACGGGCTACCGGGCGAAGAAGTTAACGGTGTTTCTGGAGGTGTTCCCGACTCCGGGTTTCCTGCAGGAGCGCATGTTCCTGCTGCTGGCGGAGGGACTGACGGTTGGCGAAGCGCAACCGGAGGAAGATGAGAAGCTGATCGTCGCAACATACAGTAAGAAACAGTTAGAAGAGATGATCCGGACGGGCAAAATGAGGGATGCGAAGTCGATCGCGGGACTACTTTTTTATTTTCGATTCCTCGAGAAGAGGGCGCGGCTTCGCGGATAGCAAAAAAGATTTTTGATTCGGAACATCCTTACAAAAAACTAACAAAGTGGGCCGTAGTTCTATTGACTCGTCGTTTCAATTTGATACATACTCCGCGACGTTCCGCTCGTGAACGAACTTGGTTGAGTGCCGCGCCATGTGAATCGCGCTACGGGACATTTGTACCATTCGTACTTCAGGGAGGACGAACGAGGTGCAAGGAACCGTGAAGTGGTTCAACAATTCGAAAGGATACGGCTTCATCGGCCGCGAGGATGGCCCGGACGTTTTCGTGCATTACTCGGCGATCGTGGGAGACGGGTATCGCACACTGCAGGAAGGTGATGCAGTGGAATTCGAAATTGTGCAAGGACCAAAAGGGCCCCAAGC
>Ga0070665_100000829_pt1 | contig 40377 bp, 32 predicted proteins | sample KBSS13metaG_FD_65862 | JGI IMG/M metagenome (GOLD analysis project Ga0070665, IMG submission 65862) | Switchgrass rhizosphere microbial communities from Kellogg Biological Station, Michigan, USA - KBS S1-3 metaG | ecosystem: Host-associated > Plants > Roots > Rhizosphere > Soil ...
GCGCCGCGTCGGCGTCGCTCTCAATACCGTAGCGTTCTTTGAGGGCTTCGCCCAGCCACACAATTCGGCCACGCAAGGTTTCGGTCGTGTGCCGGGGCTCGGCCTTCGCCTTGGCGCTGTCCTTCTCACCAGCGGCCGCCTTATCGACGGCGGCCACGTTGCTAACAGCCGTCGGCGGCGCGGCGTCGACGGGCTCGGCCACGTTCTGCCGCGAGAGGACAAACAGCATCAGCACGATCACCGCCACCAATACGACGCGCGCGTAACCGGTTACCAGGTTCGGGCGCGAGGCTGACATGATCTTGCAAACTCCAGCGAGCGCGATCCGTCGCGAGACGGCCAACTCGGCTCGGCGTTACTCGCCACCGTGGCCGACGATCACCAGGTTCAACACGCGCGGCGATGTCTTATCGCCGGCCACTTCGTTCCCCTTGATCAGCGCGCTCCACATCTCTTTGGCTTCTTCGTGGACAAGCGTGGGGGTCGCGTCCAGATCGGCGTCGGCCGGAACCGGCAACACGGTCATGATCGCCGGATGGGTCGACTTCGCCGCGTCCTTGCTGGTTTTGAACAGTTTGTCTTTATCGAGGCGGGCCGGATCCTTGTCTTCGGCTGCTGGCGACAGCAACAGAAAGTCTCGCGTCGGCGAGGTGCCCACGTGGTTGCCATCGACCGGTTGCTGACCGTAACGCAGCGTGTACACGCCGGCGGCGATTTCCTGGTTGCGGAAGTCGGTAGTCTTGCGTGGGAAACGGATCGCGCCGATCAGCTCACCCACCTCAAATGGGTAGAGGACTTCTTCGGTCGCCTTGAAGCCGGCCTTGGCGGGCCACTTGGCTGCCAGCCAGACCTCGCAGACCACCTTTTTGCCGTCTGTGACCTTGAAACTGCCGGGCGCCAACGTCTTGGCGACCTCGGCGGCCAGGGCCTCGGGCGCGGCCAGTTCGACGGACTCGATCGTCAGATCCGCGGCGCGCGCGATGGAACTCAGCCCTAAGACGCAAACCGCCAAAAAACCAAGCTGCCGAACCATGCGAACCCTCGAATGTGGAAGAACAAAACAGACCAACCGGCGCCACAGCGGGCCGGGCCCCTGGCGCTCTACTTTACCTTGCAGAAACCGCGAAGAAACCCCCGGCAAGCGGCAAGTTCGTCCGCCCACCAGCCCGAAGCGCCAGCGAGGGTTCTTTGTCGCTGTCTTCGAACCCGAAGAACCCTCGCTCGCGCTTCGGGCTAGTGAACCCGCGGCTAGCGCCTAGCGGCTCAGGGAACTGCGTTCCCCCGCGGCCTCAAAGCCTCAAGTCCTCAACCCCTCAAAGCCTCGCCTCAGAACGTCCCCAAGAAGGCACTGCGGGCCATGGGGGCCGACCAGCGGGAGCCGAGCGAGCGGCCTTGGAACGACGAGTCGACGGTGTACGCCGGCTCGGAGTTTTCGACCTTGGTCAACGGTGGGTAGAACGTCTTCTCGTTCGAGCAGACGCAGTCCTTGGTGGTCAGCTTGCGGGTGGTGACCGTGATCTCGGTCCCGGCGTGCAGCGTGGCGACCATATCGACCTGGTCGGTCGTCATTTCGATCGGGGCACTGCTGACCCGCACGACTTCGCCGCCAACGCGACCGGCTCGCTCGCGGGCGAACTCGACCAGGGCCGCGGCCTGCGCAGGCGTGGCCTGATCGTCGACCAGGATCACCGAGCGAATGGGGTCTGGATGAATCACCAGCCCACTGCCAAAGCCCAGCGTGTCGGCAGCTCGCACGGTCATCACGACCTTCATGCCGGTCAGGTCGACGCCACGGAATTCGCCCTGCTCAATGCTCCAGGCCAGGATCGCCTGGTTGCCGGTCAGACCGACCTGCGAATTGGCGAAGCAAGGACCGGTGTAGACGTCGCAAGTCCGGGTTTCGAGATAGCTCCCGGTCACGGTATCAGCAGCGGCAAAGTTGGCGAACGAAAGCGCCAGCAGAGCGCATAAAGCCAGGGTGCGAGGCATACGAAAATCTCCCAATCGAAAGCGACCGAAACGACGAAACCCGACGCGTGAATTGCATTCTACCCCTGCTGCCCGGGAGGGTAAAGGAAATGGCGATTTGGGGCGGTTGAGTGCGGCAAAACGCGAGGGAGCATATCCATTGGTGGCATATCTGATTCGCCCGCTGGCGCCACCAAACTAGTCCCGTAGGGACGACCCAAGGTAGCCCAGGGTCAGCCGGCGCCTCGCCGGCGCAGCCCTAGGTTCGATCATGCGTGACGATTTGTCGTACGCCCTGTAGGGACAACTAGCCTACGTGCCAGCATAGCGCATCGCGTAGGTATGATTGTGAAATGGATGCGAACCATTTTTGTCTGCGGCAATTATTTCTCGCCATAACGCTGGCAGCCGTTGGATTCGCGTGCGCGAACTACGGAGACCCGTACACGGTTTTGGGGTGCGTCGCGAAATACCTCGTTGCGGGGCAGCGTTTGGCGCAGCGCTGGGAGTCCTTGGTGGACGTTTGCTGCTGCCCGCCGTTGCTGGCCTGGCAGTCGGGCTTTTTGTTGCATTGTTGCTGTGAGTACACGCCAAGTCCCCCAAAACTTGCCGCAGCCCACCCCCGCGATTATGCTGCCAGTCTGCGGACCGCTCCCCATTCCGCTTCGTTACGACGCGTGAACAGCTACACCTTTCACGCGCTCCCACCTACCAGCTTCGGAGTCACTTTTCATGTCGGACTCGACCGGGCCCAATACTCACGCGCCGCAAACCAGCGCTGCGTCTTCGTCAGCCATCCATGTAACGATAGACGCCGGCGGCCTCTCGCGTCGTCACTTTCTGGCCGCTAGTGGCGCCGCTACGGCTGCCATGGCCATGACGGCTCGCAGCTATGCGAAGGTGATCGGCGCCAACGAGCGGATCCGGATCGGCTTCATCGGCGCCGGCGGTATGGGCAATTCGCACTTGGACGCCATCAACGCGTTGAAGAAGCCCGATAACGTCGAAGCCGTGGCTGTGGCCGATTGCTGGCTGACCCGCGCCCAGGAAGGCGCCAAGAAGGTCGAGGCCCCACAGTCGTTCGGCGATTTCCGCAAAGTGCTCGACATCAAAGAGATCGACTACGTCACAATCGCCACGCCCGAGCATTGGCATTCGGACATGACGATCGCCGCGCTCGACGCCGGCAAGGCGGTCTATTGCGAAAAGCCGATGACCCACACCATTCCGCAAGCGCAAGCGGTGGTGAAAAAACAAAAAGAGACCGGCCTGCCGGTGCAGATTGGCGTGCAGGCAATGTCGGACGACAGCTACTCGTCGGCCGCCAAGGCAATCGCCGACGGCGTGCTGGGCCAGGTCGTGCAAGCGCAGATTGAATATGTCCGCCGCTACGACAAGCAAGGCCCGTGGCGCGATCCGGACATCAAGGACGACACGGCGCAACCGGCGGATCTCGATTGGAACGCCTGGCTCGGTCATGCGCCGAAGATCGGCTGGAACCCGCATCACTACTTCGAATGGCGCAACTACGGCGTCTACTCTGGCGGCATCTGCACGGATCTGTTCATTCATCGCATCACGCGAATCATGAAGGCCTGCGGGCTGCTCTATCCGCGCCGCGTGGTCGGCATGGGCGGAATCTGGCAATGGCCAGATGGACGCGATCTGCCGGACAACTTCGAGATGATCTGCGAATATCCGCGCGGGATGACCGTTTACGTGCTGGGCACGATGAGCAACCGCGTAGGCGTGGATCACTTGATCCGCGGCTATCGCGGCACGCTGTACTTCACCGGGACCGGTTGGGTGGCCAAGGATAAGGACGGCAAGATCCTGGCGACGCACACCAAGACCGGCGGCGAAGACGTCAACCTGCACCACACGAACCTGCACCACCACCTGCGGAGCGGCGAGCCGCTGAACTGCCCGGTCGAGCTGGGACTGGCCGGCGTGGTGGCCGTGAATATGGCCAACGAGTCGTGGCGGACGTCGAAGATGATCGGCTGGGACGCGGCAAACGAAAAGATGGCGCCGGCGGACACGCTGAATTTGAGCCACTCGCCAGAAGCGTAAGCGCTACGAGGGCGACGGCTTCACGGCGCGCCGCTTAAACTGCGTTGGACGCACCGGGAGGGCGAGGCTCCCGCCGAGCCGCGAAGCTCAATCGATCGCAATTCAAAAAAAGATTTTGCCACAGAGCACGCCGAGGACACGGAGAGGACGGGAGGGCGAAGCTCCGGCTTAGGCGTGAATTGCGCAAGATCCTCATTCAAAAGGAATTCTCACGCGGAGGCGCGGAAAACGTGGAGGAAGCACCGCGCGGCATTCACGGAGTTTTTTGTTTTTTCTCCGCGGCTCCGCGCCTCCGCGTGCAATCTCTTCGAATTAATCCCTGGCGTCGCGCGCGGCTCAGCAGGAGCTTCGCCCTGCCGGAACGCCTAACACCAGTCGACGCCTGATATGCACTCTTCGGTCCATCCCGTTGCACGTTACCTCCTGGCCTGCGTGATTGCACTCGGCTGCGTCGCTTGTTCCGCGGCCGCGGAGCCCATCGCGCTCGACGTGCAAGAATCCTGGCCGATCGACCACGCCACGCATCACGTGCAAGGACTGTGCGTCACGCCGGACACGTTCTTTATCAGCAGTGTCGATCGCGCGACGAAGTCCGGTTTCGTCTATCGGGTCGATCGCAAGACACTCCGCGTCGAAAAAGAAGAGCGGCTGGCAATCGGCGACCAGTTCCATCCTGGCGGCATGCAATTGGCCGGCGGCCGGCTGTGGGTTCCGCTGGCCGAGTATCGGGCGAAGTCAACGAGCACGATCCTGGGGCTCGACCCGGCGACGCTGAAAACCGTCACGAGTTTTGCGATCGACGATCACATCGGCGCCCTGGCCGCTAGTGGCCGCGGTGAACTGCTGGCCGGCAATTGGGACTGCCGCTTAATCTACCGTCTGGACGAAAAAGGGAAAGTTCTCGACAAGGTCGATAGCCCTACAGGCGTGGCCTACCAGGATTTCGAACTGCATGATCGCCTGCTGTGGGCCGCAGGCCGTTTGAAAGAAGACAAGCGGCTCGTGCCGGTTGTTGATGTGATCGACACATCAAACTGGAAACTCCAGCAGCGCTACACGCTGCGCGGCGAACTGCGCTCCGGCGGAACGGATTTTTGCCGCGAAGGCTTTTGCAAGTTCGGCGATGACCTGTACGTCATGCCCGAGGATGGGCCCAAGACGACGATCTATCGGTTCGCGCTGCCGGCAGCGAAATAATCGAACCGACGCCGGATCACACCAGCCCGAAGCGCAAGCGAGGGTTCTTCAGGTGGCGGATAAGAACCCTCGCTGGCGCTTCGGGCTGGTAGATCACAGAAGAACCCGCGGCTAGCGCCTAACGGCTAAGTAAAGCAGCGACCAACGGGAGCGGACCAGCAAGAGCGCCGCGTCAGCGGCGAACAGGCTGCCGGCCCTCGCCGGCGCGGCGAACACGCCGCCGGCCGTTGCCGGCTACAGCCACAAGTGCAGTCGTCCCTCGAGCATGTCTGGGAATGCTTGCTCTACGTAGTTGCGGACCTGGCGCGAGTGGTAGCGCGTGCTGAAGTGCGAGGCGATGATGATCTCGTTCTTGAAGCGATCGCGGCGCGCGACGATGTCGTCAAGGTGCATGTGGCCGTACTTGTGGATCTTCTCTTTGCGATGCCGCGGCGCGACGAACGTCATCTCCGTGATCAACACTTGGGCTTCGAACATCGCTGGGCAGTTATCCAACCCCTCGGGCGCGCTGTCGCCAACGTACGCAACGAGCGGCGTGCGACGTTCTTCGGTGATTTCTGTGCCGGCCACCCGCAAGTCGCGAATCTGGTCCCCTGGCAGGTTGAGATACTCTGCCTTCAGCTTGCGCCGCCGTTCCCAGACGACAAAGCCGAGCGATGGCACCCGATGCTTGGTGGCCGAGGCGGTCACGACATGCTCGCGCGAGATCTCGATCTCATCGCCAGGTTTGACGCCGACCAGGTTGCACGGCAGCCGGCCGTGGTCGAGCCGGGTGAACAGCTTGAGGATCCGGTCGACGTTTTCGACGATCTCTTCCGGCAGGTAGATCGTCGGCGGCTCCATCTTCATCATCCGCCGCCGCGCCACGTAGACCGGGATCGCGGCGATGTGATCCAGATGGGCGTGCGAAACGAACCAGGTTCCGGTCGCCATGAACGACCACGGCTGGGCGCCGAAATCGAACCCGAGCTTCAGTTCTGGAATCCGCCAATAGGTCTGCACGGCCGCGCGCGAATACCCCTCGATCGTCAGACCGCGATGCGTGATCGACTTGAGGGGGGCGTTTTGAACCATAGTCTAGGAAAGTCACGCGGAACGTCGCCGGGGTTCACGTGGAAACGCAGCGAGGGACAGGCCGGAGAGGGTCGAATCGACCAGTGTAGACCAGATCGGGGGCCGGGCAACCCTGTTCCGCCGCTGGTTTGCTTCCCGCCCAGAGGTAAGCCATAATCGGCGCTCATCTCGGTTCGATCGGGGGATCTGTCAGGCGAGGGGTTGATCATGCTCGGCACGCGCGCGTTCGTTGGTTTTTTTGCAACTTTGCTCCTGCTCTCTGCGGCGCAACTCCACGCGGCCGAGCCTGCGCCGATCGGCGATTGGCGCTACTACGGCGGTGACGCCGGCAGCACGAAGTACTCGAAGCTCGATCAGATCAACGCCGACAACGTCAGCAAGGTCAAGATCGCCTGGAGTTGGGACTCGCCTGACCTGCCGCTGCAAAAAGAAAACCGCTCGCTCGGGTCGTTTGCGCATGAGCCCACACCCGTCGCCGTTGGCGGCACGCTCTACACCAGCACGTCGCTGGCGCAGGTCGCGGCCATTGATGGCGCCACCGGCAAGACGAAGTGGGTTTTCAATCCCGAGGTCTACAAGGCGGGCCGGCCCACGAACTTGGGCTATGTCCATCGCGGCCTGGCCTATTGGACCGGCGGCGGTGAAGAGCGCGTCTATGTCGCCGGGCATGACGCCTATCTCTACTGCGTCGACGCCAAGACCGGCAAGCTCGACACCAATTTCGGCGACGAGGGGCGCGTCAACCTGGCCAAGGCGATCCCGCTGGCCGTCAACGCGCGAAACTACACGATGACCTCGCCGCCGGTGATCTGCCGTGACGTGGTTGTCGTCGGTTCGTCGATTTCGGATGGACCGCAATTTAAAGAAGCCCCGCGCGGCGACGTGCAGGCGTTCGATGTTCGCACCGGCAAGCCGGCCTGGATCTTTCACGCGATCCCGCAGGAAGGCGAGTTCGGCAATAACACCTGGGAAGATGGCTCCTGGACGTACACCGGTAACGCCAACGTCTGGACGCCAATGAGCACCGACGAGGAACTTGGCTACGTCTACCTGCCCATGAGCACGCCAACCAGCGACTGGTACGGCGGACACCGCCTGGGCGACAACCTATTTGCCGAGTGCCTGGTTTGCGTCGAAGCCAAGACCGGCAAACGTGTCTGGCATTTTCAAACCGTCCATCACGGGCTCTGGGATTACGACCTGCCCGGCGCGCCAGTCCTGTGCGACATCAAGGTCGATGGCAAGCCGATCAAGGCCGTCGCGCAAATCACCAAGACCGGCTTCACGTTCGTCTTCGACCGCGCGACAGGCAAGCCGGTCTGGCCGATCGAAGAACGTCCGGTCCCGCAATCGACCGTGCCGGGCGAGCGGACGTCGCCAACGCAGCCCTTCCCGACCAAGCCGGCCTCGTACGAGCGCCAGGGCTCGACCGAGGACAACCTGGTTGACTTCACGCCAGAGTTGCGCGAAGAGGCGCTGAAGATCCTCAACCAGTTCGACCACTGCCCGCTCTTTACGGCTCCCACCGAGCGCGGCACGGTCAACCTGCCGGGCTGGGCCGGCGGCGCCAACTGGTGGGGCGCGGCGTTCGATCCCGACACTGGGTTGTTCTACGTGCCGTCGATCACGTCGCCAATCACGGTGAAGCTGAACGTGCCTGACCCCGAACGATCGAACCTGCGATTTGTGCGTGGCGGGCCGGCGCTCGGCGGAGGGCTGGGTGGCCCGCGCGGCATTCCGCTCTTCAAACCACCCTACGGACGCATCACGGCAATCAACCTGAACACGGGCGACCATGCCTGGATGATTCCGCACGGCGATGGCCCGCGCAAGAAGGTCAGCGAAATGGTCGGCCGCGACGTGGGACCACTCGGCAGCGGCGGCGGTGGACCGCTACTGACCAAGACGTTGCTGTTCGTGGGTCAGGGCGCCGGCGGACGCGCCGGACGCGAAGGTGGCGCCGCGGCACTGTTTCGCGCGTACGACAAAGCCAGCGGTAAAGTGGTCGCCGAGCTGGATCTGCCTTCAGTTCCGACCGGCACGCCGATGACGTATCTGGCCGACGGCAGGCAGTTTATCGTAATGGCGACGCAGGACGGACGCATGGTCGCGTATAGTCTGCCCAAGGAGTGAGGCGTACAATCGGCTGTGCCTCAACACCAACCCGAAGCGCCAGCGAGGGTTCTTTCGTTCGTGTGCCACTGGCTCTGCCAGTGTTATTTCCAAATTGAAGCGAACGCGCCGCCCGTGTTCGACATCTTGCAATCAACGAGGTTTGCCATGTTGCTCCGATTCGCTTCTGCCGTAATCTGCTGCGGAATGCTGTTTGCTTTAGCGAGCAATGCCCAGGCCCAGCTTCCGGCAGACTCGGTTCAATTGGACAAGGTGAAGATCCCCGAAAAGAAAAAATCGCTCGACATCTGTCCGGTCTATCTCGAGGCCTCGGACGCCAAGCTGCCGACCTGGGAATACAAAGGGGTCACCTACCGCGGCGCCAAGGCCGACGCCAAGGATAAGTTTCTCAAAGAGCCGGACAAGTACGTGAAGGCGGCCGAGAAGGAACGCTACGTCACGAACTTCATGATCGCGATGAGCCCGATCTGGTGCCCGGTGACCGACGAGGTCAGCCCTGGCGGCATGACGCAGTGGAACAAGCTCGGTTACACCTGGGAAAGCTGTTGTGCCTTCTGCGATGACAGCGTGAAAGACGAAGACTTCCCCGAAGCCATCAAAAAACTTCGCAAGCGGGGCGAGAAGTCTTACGAGTTGATCGGCGCTAAATATACCGAAGGCGCCAAGAGCCCCGTCGAAGGGGCGATCAAAAAGCCGAGCGCCGAAGGGCAAAAGAAATAGGCCGATCCGGACGCGCAGATTCGGCACGCACGGGCGCATTGGTACGCACGGAGTGCGTACCCTACGATCTTAGCACTATCGGCGTCAGCCGACGTGCAGCCCGTGGTCGTCAATCGTGTACGGCACAAACTCGTCGGCGCAGCGGCTGCCGCGGTGTTTGGCGATATACAACGCGCGGCTCAGTCGGTTGCCTTCGCGGATCTTGCCCAGGTAGATGATCGTGTTCGCGTTGGCCAGCAAGTCTCCTTCTTCGATCGGCCGCGCCGCCAGTTCTTCGAGCATCACTTCGTGCGATGTGTAGAGCAGCAGGCAGCCGATCTTCGTGGGATCGTACGTCGCGCGGGCGACTCCGGCCGCGTGCTCGCGATACTTCTCGCGAAACAGATCGCGGGCAACCCACTCCGGGTCTTTCCGCAGAATCTGATGATAGACATATTCGAAGAGCTCCAACTGGATCGACTCACTCGCGCGGCCGACCGGCTCGATGCCGTCGATCACCGCCCGGCGGGCGCCGCGGACAAAGTTGCCGTAGAAAAACGCGATGGCCGCACTCAGCTTGCGTGAGACCTCGGATTGCCAATCCTGCCAGGCTTCGAAACTGAGATCGGCCCGCGTGACCCGGCGGCCTTGATAATCGAACACGCGCAGATAATCGCCAAGCGAGGCGAGGCTATCAAAAAAACCCTCAGCCGCGGGCGCGTGGGCCGGATTCGCGGGCGACAATTGCCAGTCGACCATTCGCCGCGCGTATTCGGCGTGACTTTGCCCATCGCCACGGGCGCTCATATCGAACACGATCCCGCGTTGGCCTTCTTGCCGTCGGCCGGTGTCGGCAAACTGCACGCCGAGCTGCGTTTTACCAATCCCGGTCGCGCCGCTGATCACGGTCAGGGCGCCAGGCAATAGTCCGCCGCCCAGCAATTCGTCCAAACCAGGCACGCCGGTCGACATTCGATCCGCGTCACTCAATGTTGCGCCTCGAGATACAGTCAAGTTTCATCCCACGCCTCGCCCGGCCGGGCACGATCAACGTCAGAGAAGTAGAGCGCCCGCAGGCAACAGAGGTTCGCACGTCGCACAACCCTCGGCTAGCTGGCCAGTCGTTTAAGGATTCATTGGGGTGCCACTGCTGGCTCGTCCAGCAGTGCAAAGTCCACGTAAGACACTGCTAGGCAAGCTAGCAGTGGCACCCGAGCATCGTACACAAGGCCAACCCGAAACCTCCTGTCAAACCGTTAACCGCCGATCGCGAGCCACGATCGGCCAGGCGCCTGTTACCCGGCCCCCCTCGATTGTCAGGGCCTCGGAGTACAGCGCGCACGTCGGGCAAATATGAAACGGAACGCCGTAGACAACGTCGCCGACTGCCAGGTTCCCCGCGGCCGGTGATTCCACGGCCAGGTGTTCCTCGCTATGCACCACCGCCTTTGCGTCCGGCAGGTCGAGCAGATGAACACGCGGATCGGCATTGTCTGGCGACACGGCTTTGAATCCCAGGTCGAGACACACGCGGTTCTTTGCCGGTCGGCTGACAACTCGCGTCACTAACAAGGCCGCCGGCAGAAACTGCAGATCGTCGAATTTCGTTCCGTAACTATGATCCCAAAACACGCACGTGCCGGGGCTGCATTCCAGGTCCTCACGCTTGGCGTGGATCGCAAACGTCGGTGTGCCACCGGCGACCATCCGCGGGACCGGTAGCCCCTCGGCGACGAGCGCTCGCTTGAGGCCATCGGCGCCGGCGAACGCGGCCGCGGCCAGGTCGGTGCGCTCGCGAACATCGATCGCGCGGATGTGGCCGTCGTAGATGTGCAAGCCGCCCGGCTTCAGCCCTGGCAGTGACGCGATCAAGCGGTAAAGCGCTACAGCGGCCGGCCCCGGCTCGATCCCGGTGCGATGCATGCCGACATCGACGTCGATCAGCACTTCGACGGTTTGACCAGCAGCGACCATGGCGGCCGAAAGCTGACGGGCAGCCCCTTCGTCGTCGACTAGCGCTGAGAACTTTGTCTTGGGAAACGCGGCTGCCAATTGCGCGAGTCGCTTTGCGTTCGGGCCGACTGGCTGGTAGGCCAACATCACGTCGGCCGCGCCGCAGTCGGCCACCATCTCGGCCTCGGCGATCGTCGCGCATTTGAACTTCGTAATGCCGAGCGCCAATTGCCGGCGGACCATGTCTGGCATCTTGTGCGTCTTGACGTGGGGTCGCAACCGACTGACGCCGCCGGCGATCTCGATCATCCGCCGCAGGTTCTCGTCGACGCGGTCGGGATAAATGACCAAGGCCGGCGTGGGCAACTGCTCGACGTCGGTAATGATGTGCCAGCGATCAGACATCGCCTGCTTGTCCTTTCTCAAAGTTCGTCCGTTAGCGCTATCTGCCGCTTGGCGGCGCGGCGCGCGTTTCCAGTAGCAAATCAAATTCCGGACGTTTCGCCCAGGACATACGCCAAAGCAGTCCGTTCCCGCCGGAGGAGATCAATATACGCAGGACAAGCGCCTTCGTCGCCCCGTCTGGATTCGGGGCAAAATGGGTTCGCAAGCCACCTCACGCACTAGCTGATATAATTCTTGTCGAGGCTCAAACAGGGAGCGGTCCTGGTCCGCCAGCGCTCTGCCATTTACACAACTTGCCAACGCAGGGCCTGGCATTCGAAAGGTCAAACATGTCTCAACCGGCGCTGGTCGATAAGCGATATCTGATTTTCGTCGATGATATCTACGAGGATCTCGAACTGTGGTATCCCCGCCTGCGATTGTTGGAAGAAGGCGCGTTGGTCACGGTCGCAGGTCCCAAGTCCAACGTTACGTACAGTGGCAAGCACGGCTACCCCTGCAAGTCGGACGTTGCCATCGCCGAAATCACCGCGGATGAATTCGACGCGGTGGTGCTCCCTGGCGGTTTTATGCCAGACAAGTTGCGGCGCGACCCGCACGTGCTCTCGTTGATTCGCGAAATCGCCGCGGCCGATAAATTGGTGGCGGCCATTTGCCACGGCGGCTGGATGGCGATCTCAGCCGGGGTTTACCGCGGCGTGCGCGTCACCGGCTCGCCAGGCATCAAAGACGACCTGGTCAACGCCGGCGCCATCTGGGAAGACGCGCCCGTCGTCGTCGACCGCAATTTCATCAGCAGCCGCAAACCGGACGATCTACCGGACTTCTGCCGAGCCATCATCGAGTGGCAACCAAAAGCAGCACACGCGCATTCGTGAGCAACTCGATTAGCGCCCAGGGAGGGCGAGGCTCCCGCCGAGCCGCGAAGTGCGCTTCAGCGCAACTACCAACGTCAACCCAGCACTATTGGAATCTGTCCTCTGCGCTCTCTGCGTCCTCCGCGGTTCCATCTCCTCTGCTTATCGAAGCTAAGAGGATTAACCGCAGAGGACGCGGAGTGCGCGGAGGAATACAAGAACGTATGTTCTCCGTGATCACCGAGTGAAATCTTATTTCTTCTTCCATGGATCCGATTTCGGCGAGCAATCTTCATCGCGCCGAACACGTCAATAACCGGCGCGCGGCTCAGCGGGAGCTTCGCCCCCGGGACGTGAAGCGCGCCTCCAGCACAATGCCGAAGTGGATGAACCTTGTGCTTCAGCGCTGTTCCACTTCCTGCCCGCGCGGCAGATCGGCCAGGCTTTCCAGGCCGAAGAGTTGCAAGAATCGCTCCGTAGTCGAGTAGTTCGTCTGCCGGCGGTTTTCGGCGTTGCGTTCGATCTGTAGCAACCGCCTGCGCACAAGTTGCGTGAGGATACCGCCGCTGGCGCGACCGCGGATGGCCGAGATTTGCTCGCTGCTGATCGAGCCGTTGTAGGCCACGAGCGCCAGGACTTCGATCGCGGCTTGCGACAACCGCGCCTCGCGCGTGCGGCCCGCCAGTCGCTCGCGCAGGCCGGAGTATTCGTCGTTGACGACGAGCCGATACCCGGCGCCTTCGCCGCGGATCGTGTAGGGGCAGCCGCGCTCGCGATATTGTTCGTTCAGCTCCTGGACCAGGTCGTCGATCTCGGCCGCGCGCACGCCGCGCATCAGCCCGGCGATCTGCTGGCTGGTGAGCGGCTCATTCTGCGGATTGCCGACGAACAGCATCGCCTCGACAATGCTACGCGGGCTGATGTCCGGACCATCGACCGGCAGGTCAACCGGGCGCACGGATGCCTCGGCGCCGCCGATTGGGATTGCGCCGGCCTGGGCGTCGCCTGGCTCGTATGGATCCTGCCCTCGGTTCAACACTTCGGCAAACGCGCTCGTCAACGATTCAAGCGACAGCCCGCTGTCATCCGACGGATGGCGCAGCGCGTCGGCCATATCGGCCTCAGCGCTGTCGGATTTGGCCGTTTTGTCAGAGCGTCGTTTCGCCATGCTGTGCAGATGTTCGTCGCGAATTCCGTAAAACTGTTGGGTGGGCTTTTGTACCCACCAGGCGCACTATAGAGCGCTATTGTCTTAAGCGGCAAGTCCGTATTGGTTTGCAACGCGTCGCCTGTGCTGTCAGTTCATGGCCTTTGAATCCTTGGCAATTTGCAGTCGGTCGATCAGCCAGTTAGCATGCGCCAGCAACGACTAACAGGATTTTTCCCTCCGATGGCCGCGCGGCAGGCGCATGCCCACTTCAAACAGGTTCCACTTCCCATGAGCGCGGCCAGTCCTATTCACGCCACGGTCGATTTCGACAAGCCGGGCAAGCAGCATGGGCATTTGTGTGTGCCTCATTCGTACAACCTGGGTGGTTGGGCGGCGGTAATGATTCCTTGCACGGTGATCAACGGATCGCCCGGCCGCACGGCGCTGGTGATGGCCGGTAACCATGGCGACGAGTATCCGGGCCAGGTGGCCATCATGCGGTTGCTACGCGATCTGAATCCGGGCGACGTGCGCGGGCGATTGATCCTGATTCCGGCGCTCAATCTGCCGGCGGCGCGCGCGGCCACGCGGCTTTCGCCCTTGGATGGCAAGAATCTAAATCGTTGCTTTCCCGGCAAGCCTGACGGCACAGTGACCGAAATCATTGCCCACTATCTGACGACGGTGCTATTTCCTCTGGCAGATATTGTGGTCGACTTGCATACGGGCGGTCGCAGTCTCGATTTTTATCCGTGCGCGCACATGCACCTGGTAGCCGACCGTGCGCAGCGCCGCGAGATGCTAGCCGGCACCACGGCCTTCGGCGGCGACTTCGCGTTTTTGTATGCTGATATCGCCGGGTCTGGGCTGTTGCCGGTCGAGGCCGAGAACCAGGGCAAGATCGTCATCACGACCGAGATGGGCGGCGGCGAAACCGTCACCGCTAGCGTCCATCGCGCCACACAAACCGGGTTGCGTAACGTGCTAACGCACTTTGGCCTGCTCGCCGGGCGCGTGCCGACGCGGGCCGAGCAGGGACGGCCGCCGCTGCGCTGGGTGCAGGCGCTCGATCGCGATGATTATCGTTTCGCCCCGGAATCCGGCGTGTATGAAACGCTGGTCGATCTGGGGAGCGACGTTGCCACAGGGCAAGCCGTGGGACTGATTCATTCGCTCGAGCGGACTGACCGCGAACCGGTCACGATTGTCGCCAATACGGCCGGCGTGCTGCTGGCCTCGCGCGGGCCGTCATTGGTCGCCCAAGGTGACTGCGTCGCCTGCATAGCGCATGATGTTGATATGCAAGAGTTGGAGTAGACGGTCAACACTGCATTACGACTGACACTTCGGGTGCCACTGGCTTCGCCAGTGCCGGAATAGTGCATACCCGTGATTTCAAGGCACTGGCATAGCCAGTGGCACACAGATTCACCGCTCGAAGAGGAACACAAAATGGCGGATATCCTTCGCGTGGCGGTCATCGGCCGCACTGGTCGTGGCGATTATGGGCACGGCATCGACACCGTCTGGGCCGAGATCCCCGAGACGCAGGTCGTGGCCGTGGCCGACGATGACAAGGTCGGCCTGGCCAAGGCAGCCAGCAAACTAAAAGTCGATAAGACGTACACGGACTATCGGCGCATGCTGGACGAAGTGAAGCCCGACATCGTCGCCATTGCGCCGCGCTGGACCGATCAGCATCGCGACATGGCCGTCGCCGCCGCCGAGCGTGGCATCCACGCTTATATGGAAAAGCCAATCTGCCGGTCGCTTGCTGAAGCAGATGAGATTGTCGCCGCTTGCGATAAAACGCACGCCAAGATCGCGATCGCGCACCAGACTCGCTACAGCCCTAAGCTGGACGTCGTTCGCAAATTGATTGCCGACGGCAAGATCGGCCGTGTGCTCGAATATCGTGGGCGTGGCAAGGAAGACCAGCGCGGCGGCGGCGAAGATCTGTTCGTCCTCGGCTCGCACATCATGAATCTGATTCGCACCATTGGCGGTGACCCGCTCTGGTGCTTTGCCCAGGTCGAACAGGCTGGGCATCTGGTGCGCAAGTCCGACGTGAAGGACGGACCGGAAGGTCTCGGCCCGCTCGCCGGAGACGCCGTGAGCGCGATGTACGGCATGCCCGACGGCGCTCGCGCGTATTTTCAATCAGTCCGCGGCGCCGGCCAAGGAGCCCGGTTCGCATTGCAGATCTATGGATCCAATGGTGTGATCGAAATTCAGACGGGGCATCTGCCGCCGGTCAAGTTTCTGGCCGACCCGAAATGGTCGCCAGGAAGATCCGACGCTAAGTGGCAGGACGTTTCCTCAGCCGGCGTTGGCGAGCCGGAGCCGGTCAAAGAAGGCGGGCTGAACACCGGCAACGTGCTGGCGGTGCAAGACCTGCTCGCCGCGATCCGCGAAAACCGCGAACCAAAATGCAGTGCCCGAGACGCCCGCGGCTCGCTCGAAATGATCATGGCGGTCTTCGATTCGCACCGCGCAGGCGGACCAGTCGCGCTGCCACTGGTCAATCGACAAAACGCGCTCGGAATGTTGCCCGTCTAGCGCACCCCAAGAAACGTTCCGGGAGGGCGAAGCTCCCGCTGAGCCGCGTAGCGCGTTGGATAGGGCTGCACAGAAGAAGACAAACGAGACAAAGAAACCTCACGCGGAGGCGCGGCGAACGCGGAGGAAGAGAAGATTGGCGCCCGCGTCACAGCTGCACCCGCTAAGACGACGTTACAGCGCAAATCGACGGGAGTGCGAGGCTCCCGCCGAGCAACGCAGCGAGTTGGATAACGGTTCAAGAAGGATACATCGCTAGAGACCCTACCAAGCAATTGCTTTTCTTCTCCGCGAACTCCGCGCCTCCGCGTGAGATCTTTTCCACATCTAGCGTCGAGCGCGGCTCGGCGGGAGCCTCGCCCTCCCGGTGAGCGTAGTTCGTTGCGGGCGCACTAACCGGCCGCAAACCAGCCCAAGAAGAAACCCGCCACTGTCACGGCGATCGCCGCCAGGACCAGCGCGCCGGCCAGTGCGACCATCACCACGCGCTGCCGGCGCCAGGGAGACTTTGGCGCATAGACTTCTTGTTGCTGGCCGCAGATCCAGAGCTTGCGTTCTTCGCCGGCGTACTTGTAATCGATCTCGACTAGCGGAATTCGCTCGACGCGTAGTGTTTGCAGCAGAATCCTCGCTTCGCCTGCGTCGATCGCGTGCGATTGAGCGAGCAAGTCTTTCACTTTGGCGTCGACGTCGGGCGTGACTGCCTGGGCCGTGTCGATCCGCGGCTCCTTCAGATCGATCACCGGATCGCCGGTGAGCGTGCCGAGCCATTTGTCGGGCACTGGCGTAACATCGAGAATCTCCCCTTGCGTGGCCGCCTGAAAGCGCACGATCAACTGTTCAAAACTCTTGGTCTTTCCTGAGCCGTTGCAGCGGCTGCACGTTTGCATGCCATTCCCGAGACAGCCAGGGCAACGCACGAGTCCGCCCGCGCAACTGCAGCGGTGTTGAATGCGGCGCGGGACGGACGTGGGATTGCCATTTACGTCCCGACCCGGCTCCATGACATGCTGTTCGACAATGCCGCGGCCGCCGCAGCGAGGACAAGTCGATTGGCCTTGCCCATTGCATTGCGAACATGTGACTCGCCCACCGCCGGCGCAGCTACCGCACATCTGCACGCGCTCAGTGCCAGGCACGGTCATCCGCTCGACGCGCTGTTCAAACTCCGTCGGCTGGCGAACCGGCAGTTGCCAGGGATCGGGCGGACGTCGTCGATCATCGACCGGGCCGCCGGCGTACGGCGTTTCGGCCTGCTGCACTGTGCGATGCTCGTAGTGAGTTTGCAGTCGAATCGTGTAGGCGGCGCCTTTGCTCAACTGCTGGACAAAGATCTTGTCCCCCATATTGCGCAGGCGAAAGAAGCCCTTGGCGGCCCAGCGATTGACGATCTCGCGAGCGTCATTTTCTGAATCCGCCACCAGCGGCCGCTCCGGCGCCGGCGGAGTGAACGAAGAGGCCGGCGGATCAAACGCGGCACGCGGCGGCTGCTGTTGGGCTTCAGACATTTGGGGGCAGTTAGGTCAGCAGGATTTGGTAAAACAGATTCGCCATGACGTTGGACGGGAGTGCGAGGCTCCCGCCGAGCAATGTAGCGGGAATTGATGTTATTGACTGGCCACGGCGCGCTTGCACAAAAACTCAATTTGATTTCCGTAACGTCTTCTTTTCCGGCTTTTCTCCGCGTTCTCCGCGCCTCCGCGTGAGATATTCTCTTAGAAGCACAATCCAACGCACTGTGTTGCTCGGCGGGAGCCTCGCACTCCCGACGTTCGGCGCGCAGTGTCTCTCGACGATCGAGTGATCGCGGCTACCCGCTCTGCTTCACTTTACCTCGTTCGCGGGTCGTGTCAGAAGATTCTTTGGTCCCTTGTTCGAAATCGCGCAGCGCCTGTTCGCCGAGGATCTTTTCGGCGTCGATTTCCCGCTGGGCTTCGACGACGCCTTCGCTCGATAGATCGGCGGCGACTTTGACCTTGGCTCGGTTGCGATCGATTTCGTCCTGGATCGCCTGTTCGACCTGGCCGAAATCGGTCGGGACTTTGGTCTGGATCCGCGCGACGACCTGGATCAGCTCGGCCTCGGCCCGGCTCAGCTTCAGGTCGGCGTCGTACTTCACGATCTTGTCGCGCAGCTTCGTCAGGTTGCGGTTGGCGTATTGAATCTTGAGCAGCACATTGCCGTAGGCTTGCTCGTGGATCGCCAGTTGTCCTTCGTTCTCCTGCAACTCGGCCTTGGCGCGTTGCAGCTCCAGCGCCACACGGCCGGCCGACTCGCGATCGCCCGCGGTAAGGTAGGCGCGGATCTTATGTTCCAGTCCAGCCACCTGCTGCCGCTCGCTGGCAACCTGGCTCGTCACGCGCTGGACGAGGGCCTGATATTGCTCCAGCCCAACGCGGCCATCTTTGAGTTGATCGACGAGGTTGTCGTACTCGTACTGCAACTGGGCCATCGGATCGGCTCGCCAGACAAAGTTCGCCAGCTTGTTGAACTGCGCGGCGACGGCGTTCCAGATTTTTGAGATGAACATACGACACCTTTGAGGCGATCATCCGCCTAGAACTGAAAGTCGACCCTACTTCGCTTGTGGATCATCTGCGCCGCCCGAGACGTAACTCGTTTTAAGTATCACATTTGCGACCTGTGTTCCTTTCGGAAATTCCAGTTCAAATTGCCGGTCGTCAATCTTTTCATTCCATTTCGACTTTTGTTCGTCGACTGTCATTTTAACCGTGGACACTACCTTGCCAAAACCGGCGAGATCCGGCTTGATGCCATATGCTTCGTAGACTGACTCCAGCGGAGCCCAACCACCGCCAGGCAGCTTGGAAAAACGTTCATTTGTAATTCGGTTTCGAAGTGCGGGTCCGACTGACGTGTTGATGCGTGCCTCGATTTTTCGCACACAATTGCCATATTGTGGATCGAGAACAATTCGCAACGCTGTGGAACTGTAGGGCCCTTCCTTCTGGACAGGACTTTCAATGCAGATCAAGTCGCCAAAGTTCTCGTCACTAATGCGCGAAACGCTATTTCCTTCCCGCTTCCGCAGAAGGTTGACGATTGTCTCAGGTCCGTAGTAGTTGCGAAAACTGCCCAGGTAATCTTCGCCTTGTTGCACAAAGCGCTCCGGACGGGGTCTGATCGAGGCGCGTTGCCCCGAGTTCAAAATACGCTCTGTCTCGCCATCGAAAACCAGCGTGTAGTTCAGATGCTCTCGTTCAGGCGATTCCTTGAGTTCGAATCTCGATTTCTTATCCTGAAATACCTGCCGGTACGAAGTTACAAATGTCTTGGGAGTCTTCTCCGCTGGCAATACGGTGCGTTCGATTTTGACTTCGACGTCGAACGACCCGATCGACGAGACGGCCTTCTCTAGCAAATCAATAGACTCGCTCGCCGTTGGTTCGCTCGCGGCAGCGAAACTCGCGACCGTTGCCAGCAGGAACAACATCGCCATGAGGCGCAGAATCAGCCGTGTTGCTCGCGTCATCGCTCGGTCCCCCAAAAGAAATCCTCGGTTGGACAGGCCTAACCACCGCAAATTCTAGCCGGAAAACGTGAGATCGAAAGCGCGGGCTACACCTAGGCTGGTCGCTCTCTGCGGTGTGGCCCGTCGGTGACGGTCTGGTGCGCCGCATAGTATAATCGACGCGTATCGGTCGACGTTGACCACACTCGTCTCGCAATGACGCGATTCGCGGGAAAGCTCAGTTCAGAGGTCTGTGATGCGGAACCTGCTGCATATCGGCTGGATTGTATTTGTCGTTTCGATAGCTATCACCACGGACGCCCGCGCCGAAGACACGTTCTTCGACTCCGATGGCGTCAAGATCCGCTACACCGACGAAGGGCACGGGCAGCCGGTGGTGCTCATCCATGGCTTCATGGCCACTGGCGATATGAACTGGCGCGTCAATGGCGTCGCCAAGGAACTGTTAAAGAACTACCGCGTGATCACGCTCGACAACCGTGGGCATGGCAAGAGTGACAAGCCGATCGAGGCCGACGACTATGGCGAGAAGATGGCGCAGGACGTCATTCGACTACTCGACCACTTGAAGATCAAACAGGCGCACCTGGTTGGCTACTCGATGGGAGGCATGATCACGCTCAAGGTGGCGGCCATCGCGCCAGAGCGGATGCTATCAGGCGTCATCGGCGGCATGGGCTGGACTCCGTTGGGACCGGCCGCCAAAGAGCGCGAAGGCGCCGATGGGCGCAGCTTACCCCTCCGGGCGTGCGCCTGCGCGTTTCGGCAACTGGGGACCACGCGCGAAGAACTGCTGGCGATCAAAGTCCCGCTGACCGTCGTGATTGGCGAGGATGATTCGCTCTTGAAACGCTCTGTCGAACCACTCCGCCAAGCGCGGCCTGACATCCCGGTCGTTGTGATCGCTGGCGCCAATCACATCACCTGCGTGCTTCGACCGGAATTGCGGCAGGCGATCGTTGCGTTCTTGGACAAACAGCGCGAAGCCACAGCGAAGCAAAGCAACTGATGGCCGCCGCGAAACAACATAACACACCCAACCCCTCGGCGCCGCGCGATCAACCGGCGGCGCCCGCCGAACCGCGCAGCGCGGTTGCCAAGGCGTCGAAAGACTGGCGAGCCCTTGCTGCGCCGGTCTTGGTATTGGTCGTCCTCGGCGCTGCGATCGCCATCGTCTACGGTCCCGGCGTCACCGCGGAATTCATCCACGACGATGGTGCATCGATCACGAATAATCATTCGATCGTTCGGCTGTGGCCGCCGATCGGCTCGCCCGGACCGCTCAATCCGGCGAAAGATTTGCCGACATCCGGGCGTCCGCTAGTGAACCTGTCGCTGGCGGTGAATTACCATTTCGGCCAATACAATCCGGTTGGTTATCACCTTTACAACTACGTCGTTCACGCGCTCTCGGCAACGCTGCTCTGGGCCCTGGTTCGCCGCGTGCTGTGGCGTGAATATTTTCAGGGCGCCTTCCAGCGCTCGGCCGGCTGGCTGGCGTTTGCTATCGCGCTCGTTTGGGCGTTGCACCCATTGCAGACGCAGAGCGTGGAATACATCACGCAGCGCACTGAGCTGATGTTGGCGTTCTTTTACTTGTCAACGATCTACGCCAGCTTGCGCTACTTCACTACGACAGAAATCGTCTCGCGGCAGGGCTGGTTGGTCGTCGCCACGCTCTGCTGCTTTGCCGGCATGGCCTGCAAGGAAGTGATGGCCACGGCGCCCGTAATGGTTTTGCTGCTCGACCGCACGTTCGTCGCTGGATCTTGGCGCCGCGCTGCGAAACACTCCTGGCCGCTCTACGTGGCCCTGGCCTCGAGCTGGTTGTTGCTGATTGCGCTGAACGTTGGCGGGCCGCGCGCCGCATCGGCCGGCTTTCAAGATGAACTGCCTGCGCATGTGTGGTGGCTGACGCAGTGCAAGGTGCTGGCGATCTACGCGAAGCTGGTCGTCTGGCCGTCGCCCCTCTTGATGCATTACGAGTTGCCACGATTGGAAACATTCGGCGCGGCATGGCCGTGGGTCTTGCCGGTCGCCGCCGCGATGATCACGACGCTCGTATTGTTGTATCGCAACCGCGCGACCGGTTTCTTGGGCGCTTGGGTTTTTCTGATTCTCTCCCCGACGTTGGTCGTGCCTGTCGTTACTGAAGTGGCTGCCGAGCGACGAATGTACTTGGCGTTGGCGGCGGTCGTAACATTCGTGATTGTGGCTGCGTATCGGTTGGTCGAGTCGATCGCGCGTCGATCCGCCACCAAAACCAACACACAGCCAGAGACCACTTCCCGCCTGACAACCACTATCGTTGTCTCAGCGGCGCTCGCAGTCGCGGCCGTGTGCGGTGTGGCGAGCGCTCGACGGGTAAAGGTCTATCTCGATAACGTAGCGCTCTGGCAAAGCGTGCTCGATGTCCAACCAGAGAACATCGTCGCGCAAGTCAGCATCGCCGAAGCGCTCAACCACCGCGGTCGAAGCGCCGAAGCCATGGAGCACATGCAAAGGGCCCTTGCGCTCGCGCCCGATTCGTACATTACGCAACATCAGATGGGGACCATGTTGCTCGCACGCGGCCAGACTACCGAGGCGCTCCCCTATTTCGAAACCGTCGTGCGACTGAAGCCGCGTTCAGCCAGCGCACTTAACAACCTGGCGTTTGCGCTGCACGCCGCCGGCCAGACGCAGCAGGCGGTGAAACTCTACGAGGAAGCCCTACAGCTCGATCCTGATTATGTGGAAGCGCACAGCAACCTGGGCACAGCCTTGGCGATGCAAGGCAAGTTCGACGAAGCTCTGGTGCAGTACGCGCTAGCGCTGCGCGGCCAACCAGACCGCGCTGGCGCTCATCGGAGTATCGGCCTCATCCTGATCAACACCGGTCGCATGGCCGATGCAATTGAACACTTGGAAACGGCCGCGCGGTTGGAGCCGAATATCGATACGTACGCCCAACTGGCGGTCGCCTACGCCAACTCGCAACGCGTCGACAAAGCACTCCGGGCGATCGACCAGGCACTCGTGCTGGCTCGCGCAACAGAACAGCCCGAGTTGATGCAGAAATTGCAATCTTTACGCGCGAAACTCCAGAGCATGGAGCCGCAATTGAACCAGCCAATCACCAATCAATATTGAGACACGGACCATCGCAAACTCCGGCAATCCGCGAGGTTTCATCGACCCGCTGGGAGACCTCTTGCCATGTGATGCATGAATCACCGTAATTTGCCGGAATGCCGCCGGCGCCGTGCCGGTTTATGGATTTCGAGCCGAAACATTGTTCGCTTGCGTTCGCAAAAAAGATCGTCGTCTGCGCGGCGACGGTAGAGGACCATCCCGGCCGGCGCCAGTGGATTGGACGAGGTCCCGACGATGCCGCTACTGCTTTGGGCCGCGATAGAACCGAGCCGTGCTGCGTGCGCGTTTGCCGTCGCAACGGCAACCATTAGGGGGGCGGCAACACTACTGAACCCGCCCCGAAACTTCTGGGCTTACGCCCGCCGGCAAAGGATCCTGCGGGCGAGGCCGCCCCCGCCTCCCCAGGAGCACTGCAAAGCACGGGCGTCTGACTCAGGTCTCGGCGAGTCGATTGGCCAGCGCCCAAAAAAAGTCGACCCAAACACCGGCCCTGAACGGCCTTTCAGGACATTGCAAACCGCCGGCGCCGCTTCCGCGATAGCGTGCAAGGTGCTACAGTGAAACGCTTTCGAGGCTGTAGCTCAGTTGGTAGAGCAACGGACTTTTAATCCGTAGGTCTTGGGTTCGAGCCCCAACAGCCTCATTTGTTTTTACGGGTTTTTTGCGAGGTCTGCAACTTTCGGCGTCTAGAATTTCGCACCCGTTTTCACCATTTATCGGAGATTACGCACCGGATAACGCACCTCCATAGGATTGCGGATCCGTTGCGCTTTGGCACTAGAAACTGGATCGCATTGGCATCAAAGCGGCCGAGAGGTTTCTTGAGCTACTGACTGTCGTCGACGGGTTGCAGTCCTGGAGTCCAATTGTCGCCCCCGAGCGTCTCGCGAATGAACCTGCAGTTCGATGGATTGCTATCCCAACCTGGGTGCCGATGGCAGGGTTTAGTTTAGATCTCGCAGGTGGACGAACTAGTCTAGACTCTCGTCGGTGCTCAAATCGGAATCGATCGCTCAGATACGATCGCGAGATGACGTCTACCGTCCAAGCAATTTTCGCCAACAAAAAAAGCCATTCCGGTCCTAAACCGGAATGGCTTTAAAGCTTACTGAGGTGAAAAGAATTTAACGTGGGGTTTTGGGAATCACGGACCGACTGCGCCTTCCTCTCTTTGGCTGAGGAATTTTCTTTTGAGCTGCCTGCGTTAGACGCTTGGAGGATGGAGGCGTGTCCTTTTTCTTTTCTTCCATGAACGCGGTTAACTGATCGTGCATCATCGTCAATTTTTGACTTCTCGATACAAGGGCTTCCACTGAGTCTAGATAAGCAAAGTTCTCGGGACGCAATCCTAAATTAGCTAGACGAGCATAAACCCCATTCCTTGTAATTCCCAGCAAGGCACTAACGCTGTGTTCCTCACCGGCCACTTTTCCGGAAGCATGCTCGTTTGCGCGGTCTTCAAGCCGGAATCGAGACGCCTTTCTAAACGCATCCCAAAGTTCGCAAGCTTGAACCAGTAATTCCAAGAACGCCTGAGCGACACGACTGACGGGAACGTCCAATTCGTGAACAGCTTTCTGAAAGGCGTTGGCAATTAGCTCCTCGGTACCTTCGTATCCTTTGAGGTGACTCAAGATCGTAGGATCGAATTTCGATGGGGCCTCCATTGCCGCAGACTTGGTCATAATTAAGCTCCTTTTGGGCCGTGGGTCCTAGATGCCGATTCAGAAGATGAATCAAAGAGTGGTTGTTTGACGTACACGACAAAGTGCCAATCCAAGACAAACACATTGTCGCGCACAACGACTACCAAGTATTGCTGGGGAATGCAGTTCCTGCAACCCACCAGCCATATTTATTATAAGTCGTAGATAGAAATGAGAATGGATTGGGCAGAGCGATTGAGGGGAAAATGGACTTTTCCAGTCACACCCTGGACTACAAGCTTGTGAGCGCACGAACCAAATTATGGGCGAATTTCGCGATCGGCCACAAAGTCGTCATCTTCTGGGCCAATTTGGCCATTTTCGTCAATTTCATTGATTGGACCCGCTTCATGGTCCGGACCCAAAAGCCGCTTGCGCACGTAGTCCCGAATCTCGGGCCCGGGCGCATGCTCCTCCTCAAGAGCAAGTCGCTCTGATTCGTCCATAGAATTATAATCTTCGCCGTCCTTGGTATGGCCGAACTCGATGTCATCCAGATCGAGCGAGTGATGTCCGTAGGAATGCCGATCATCCATTGACTCTGGTCCTCCGTTTCCCCCTCTCCGGAAGGCGGGTGCGCTTTCCGGGCATCGTAAAAGCAAAACAAGTCTAGCAAAATCGATCAGGTAAAGAAAAGCAAAGCCTACGGGCGCCGAATCATCGGCAATTTAGGCATCATGGGGAATCTAGGCGTGGATTAGGCGGGTCTTTAGCGGGCAGGATGATATACTTGCAGAAGCTTATTTCTGTGATCGCTGGCGCGTTGCAAACCACTCGCCAAAACGCTCATATGTATCGAGAAGTGCGAGAACGCAGTACGCTGCCACAATCGCGGCGGCAACGACGTCGTCATATTCCGGCACCAAACGACAGTGCTGAACGTGATGCAAGCCTCCCAAAACAAAATACCAGAACCATTTGGCCAGCAGCAGCGTCACAAACATTAGTGCCGCAGCTCCTGCAATGACTAACGCTGACTGACCGGCGACCACAGCGGCGAGCATGCCGACGCCAGCAAAGTTCCTTGTTGCAGCTCCACAGAATCGCAAAATAGTTTTCACGGGGCACCACCCTTTTAAAAGTGGGTTCCCGGCGGTTCAGACCACGAAATCCTATAGCTTCACCACTGTTCAGCCGATTGCTCAAGCCAATTGGTCCGGTAAATGCAACAATTGCCGTTGCTTCTCCTGCTGAGCACTGGTTAACTACTTCTCCGCGCTGCCGGCTGGTCGCTAAACCAAAAAAGCCGGCGGTGCAAATCGCCAGGACGACCCACGTCGTCCTGGCATTTTAGTTGGTCGATGGACAAAGTGCAAACATTCTTCCAGATTCTGCACGGTACACGCAGAATAGTGTTTATTGGCCAGTTGGCATAAACGGGGGGGCCCGGTGCGAACTTCTGGTTGGACACTTTGGAAATAGGAATTGCGGCACGACCGGCGTACTTGTCGCCGGTAGCTTTGGCCGAGCGAGAAATGAAATGCTTGGTACGTGGACCAGACATTCGATTATCCCGTTCGCCACCTGTCGAACGACAGGATCCGTAATCACAATTTCCAGTTTACACGGCGCAAATGCTTTTAGGATAAGATGTTTCATTGCCAAGGTTCGCTGCCTTGCGGGAGAATTCAGGGTAGTTCCGGACCCCGCCACCGCTTGAACACATATCTTCGCTTGCCATTTGGTCCTCAGTAGCGGGACAATCCAAGGCAACTAGCCTCCGCTACGTGCCCCCCCAGAATCCCGCCACAACTTCGGCCATCGAACCGTCCGCCCCCGTTGCGGCACCGGCTGTCGCCCCCGCCCAGTTCATCAAGGCCGAAGCGAATTTGCTTCGCTTCCCGATCTTCGCCCTCAGCACGAAGGGTCTTAAGAACGTCGACCAAATCCAATGCGTCGGCATGAAGCGGGAGGGGACACAAGAGCACCGTTTTAGTTTGACCGTTTCGCGTAACACGCGATTCATTTACCCAGGTCCGCTGGCCCGCAAAGTGCACTTTGCATTACTCAGCATCGTGTACGAGCAGGGCTTCCCATTCAAGAACCCAGTCGGATTTACGTGGCGTGACCTTGCTCGCCGGATCCAGTCCGCCCACGGCGGCGACAAAATTGATCGCTTGAAGGAAGCGATCCGCAGCATTCACGGTGTAGTGTTGACGACCGAATACGCCTTGAAATCTGGAGCCGATCGACAGGCCCTTCCGTCGCGAGAACGGGGTTACCATTTGTATTCTGACTTTGTCTTCTTGAACGAACCGTTACCCGACGGCGGCATCGCAGACCGAAACTACGTCTGGTTTGCCGACTGGTATCTGGCGAATCTGAACTCTTTTTACGCCGCTCCGATTGACTACCATCTTTGGCGGAGTCTCAATGAGCAAAGCCCGATCGCCAGCCGACTCTACGAGTTCTTGCTGTTCAACTTTGCCGGTCGCCATCCGCAGCTCACGATCAACTATGCCAAGCTAGCTCAGTTTCTTCCGGTCCGCGTCGAGCAGTATCTCTCCTTAGCCCAACGGCAGCTTGGCGAGGCGATGGAGCTTTTACAGCAGAATCTTGTGACGCGATCAACGACGTGGATGCTCGGCAAGAACAATGCGATTCAACTTCGCTTTGTTCCCGGACCCTTGATCGCACCTGGCCGCGAACAAGAACGCCTTCCAGCCGTCGTCGATTCGGCGTTTTTGGAAGACTTCTGCGTGACCGAAATCCGCACTCATGAAACGCCAAGCGAGACAATCGTCCGCCAGTTTTATCGACTCTGGGCAGGGCACGAGCAAACCCATCCCGTCAAAGCTGAAATTGCGTGGGCCAATGAGTTGCTCGATCAATACGGCCGCCGCACGGTGGACCTGCTCATGCCGGCCGTGATCAAACGGCTCAAAGCAGGCTTCCCGAATGCCAAGACATTCGGAGCGACCCGCCGATACTTTGCCGCCGCCCATGCCGATCTAGAACGCCAGCACCGCTCTCGCACCAAACGGGACGATGGGAAAGGCGTTTCCCAGGTCTCACTGAGCTTTTGCAGTTGTCGGGCGCGGGCAGTTCGAGGATGCTTTGAATCGAGTGACAGCCGATCCTCTGATGGGAATCCTCACGATGCTGGATCAGTTGGAGCGCGATGGATTCACCGGCCGGTTGGAGCTTGTGGTGCGCCCGGCCGGTCGTTCACGACCGGCACTAGCGCGACGCACACTGCGCTGTCTTGATCATCCGTACTTTCGCTCTAAGCCAGGGCTGGCGGACTTCTATGCCAAGGCGGCGCTGTCACCGCGACTCTGGTTACGGCTTCGCGCCCGCCTGCTTTCCATCCACGCCCGTAGGGCGCCAGATCCTACATCCCGGAGCCTACTCAATGTGTCTGGGTCTCGACTCCACGAAAGGGAGGAGGACCTTCAGTCTGCCGCTGACAAGCTGGGCCGACAGCTCTTCGAGACGCAGCTGCGGATCTCGCTCTCGGCGCCCGTGGCGCGGCGGGAGCAGACTTTGGAATTGCTGCGGGAGCTGGCCGGCAGTCTTGGGCATTTTAACTCGCCCCGCGCGGGATCCTTTCAGCTCGGAATCCCCGAACGTTCCCGCGGACCGGGGCCGACATTTCTGCTGTCTTGCGAGGAACTCGCCACGCTGTTCCATCCACCGAATGCAACCGTCCGCGTTCCGAGACTGGCCAGCGTTGAAAGCCGCGAGTTTGCGCCACCGAAAGGCCTGGCGGAATTGAGCGCGCGATCGGGCATCGTCAGCTTTGCTCGCACGCAGTTTCGTTCGCAACGGGACCTGGTCAGTCTGGCGCTTGACGACCGCCGCCGACACCTCACCATCCTCGGGAAAACCGGCACCGGGAAAACCACCCTGCTTCAGAATCTCATCGTTGCCGACATCCAGGCCGGACATGGGGTCGCGTGCATCGAACCGCATGGCGACTTAGCCGATTCGCTCTTGGAGTTGATTCCCCGCAGCCGGACGAATGACGTCGTGCTGTTCGACGTCGGTGACTCCTCGCACCCACTATCGTTCAATCTGCTGGCGTGCAAGGATCCCAGGCAGCGCCCACTTGTCGCCTCCGGAATTATCTCATCGTTCAGAAAACTTTACGGCGCGATGTGGGGGCCCCGGCTGGAGCACATTCTGCGAAATGCGCTGCTCGCACTATTGGAAATTCCAGGCGCGTCGCTCGTGCAAGTGCTGCCGCTGCTGGGAGACGACGACTATCGGGAAGGCGTAATCAAGCACGTGAGCGATCCGGCCGTCCGGCGGTTCTGGGAACGGGAGTTTGCGATCATGCCGCCGCGACTCCGCGGCGAGGCGATTTCGCCAGTGCTCAATAAGATTGGACACTTTATCAGCAGCCCAGTTCTCAGAAACATCGTTGGTCAGTCGGAGAGTACGCTCGACCTGCGGAAGACGATGGATGAAGGCAAGATCCTGATCGTGAACCTCTCGAAAGGAAAGGTGGGCAGCGACGCCAGTGAGCTGCTCGGATCGCTGCTCGTCACGGCGATCCAGCTTGCCGCCATGAGCCGAGCCGACATTGCCGAAGAGGATCGGCCAGATTTCTTCGCCTACATCGATGAGTTCAGCTCTTTCACAACCGAGGCGTTTGCGTCGGCGTTCTCGGAGGCGAGAAAATATCGCCTTTCTCTGACCGTGGCGACGCAATTTTTGGAGCAGCTCGACGAGTTGACGCTCGCGAGCATATTCGGCAACGTCGGCACGACCATTTCGTTTCAGGTCTCGCAACACGACGCCGAAATCATGGCCAATGAACTCGGCGGAGGGCTCTTGCCCTCGGATCTGCTCTCACTCCCGAAATTCCAGGCGTATGTGCGACTGCTGATTGGCGGGGTGCCGAGCGCGCCGTTTTCAGTGCGCACTTTGCCGCCGGCGAAACGCCGAGGTGATGAGCAAGTGGCTCGCACAGTCTGTCGAACTTCTCAGCATCGCTACACCAAACCGGCACGGCAGGTCGACCGCCATCTGGCGGCCGCCCTTGCATGAGGATTGGAATTGAGTCTTGATGGCTTCAGTAGGCCACGAACGCGAAAAGTTTCCCCGAGGAAACTGGGCGAGTGAACGCCATCGACATGGCCCCATACACAACGTTGTGTCAAATACAATAGGATCCAACGTGTTTGTGAGGCTTTGATTTACGAGATGGCTTATTGAGATCGCTCACCGGTGTTTTCAGGGATAAGATTCGTTACAGCAGCGAATCTCGACAAACGAACGAATCCTGGGACCGAGTTCAAATCCAGTTGCCCCGACTATCCTTTGAAATGAGCCATTCGAGAGAGCGTCGAAGGGGCTTTTTCCTTTGGGTCGTCGGTACTTGCGTCGTGATGCATAGATTCAACTCAGTCGCTCGAATTCGCGGGATTTCTTCAGCTCGCTCCACTTGATCTAGCTCTGACGCTGCACGAGGCTTGGTACTGAGCAGAAACTTCGTAATTGCGCGGAAGTATTGCCTGGCCCAGAGACAAGCAACCCTTACAATGTGGCCTGCGACAACCAGCTCAGTTGGGGTTAGGGCCAACCGCTGAATTCGTAACGGCGCCACTTCCTCAACCTAGTGAGAACCGTTGATCCTCAAGCTGGCACTCCTAAGTGCGCTCACAGCCATAGGTCTTAGTTACTTTTGTCGATAATGCAATTTCGCAAACCACCCATTCCATACCGGGGCTGATAATGGAAGAGAACGAAGTCTACCCTTGGACCCACCTGAACTTTCAGGTCAAGAACGATGGAAACCCCAATCATTTTCAATTCGCCGTCTGGGCTGATACCCACTATTCACACCATAATAACTATGGAGTTGCTGAGGTCCGTGCATGCGTAGCGGCGATGGAACGCGACAAGCCAGAATTTGTGATAATCGCGGGCGACTGCATCGAAGGCAATTTCCAAGACGGCAACTTTCAGACGTTGTGGCCGGGCAGGGCTGTGCCTAACGAGACCAAGGGGGAGAACTTTGTCTCAATGGCCGAGGAAAAGCGACTTCTCAACAGCGAGTGGGACGACCTTGATTATCTGACGTCTCGCATGGTATCGCCGGTCTTTTATTGCACAGGAAATCATGAACTCACATTCCAGAACCAATACGTCGGTTTCCCCTCTCCTCCCAACGGCAAGGATTTTTCCGTTGAGGTGTGGGAGCAGCGCTACGGGCGGCAATACTATCACTTTTTTCACCGCGGCGTCCTCTTTCTCATTGCAAACACGGAAGATCCACCGAGCAGAGGTGGGGCTCGGATGAGCCAGGAGCAGGTCAATTACTTCAAAGATGTCCTCGCCGCCTACCCTCTACAGCCGGACCGTCTGCGATGGACGATTCTGATTCAGCATCGACCACCGAATGACTCGGAGTCGCAGACGATCCAAGAACTGCTTAAAGCTGATAGACCCGGCGAATACACCGTCTTCCATGGGCACGTTCACTGTTGGAAAAAGAGCGACGACGGGTCGGTATATTCGATACCCGCGGCCTATGAAGGCAACGTGGCAATTGTAACCATGCCGGACACAGGCCCTCCGACGGTCGAGCCGATAAACACACTGGGTAGGGTCCCGCGCGAGTGCCCGAAGTGAGAGTCGCCGTAAGTTCTTCGGCGATCGCCATAAGCGAACGCGTCGGCGCGCGGTTCGCCAGACTTACGGTGCGTGGTCGGAAACCAGAGTAGTTCGGTGGGGGTGACCCCGACGGCGTGCACAGCAATCAGCAACTCACCGGATTCAAGCTCGGGTACTTCCACCTCCGCCATCGACAGGTGCGGTTCCTCCGAAGATCCGTGCAATCGCCATTCTTTCGCGGTTCTCGCTCCTTTCTAGTATCCGCAGTCGATTCTTGACTGCTGGCCGAGGACGCATCTCAATGCCGCCGTGGAATGCTCAACGGATCTGGACCCACCGATCCTACGAGAGCGGTTTGTTGAGCTTGCTGAAAAAGCTTTCGACGATCCGCGTGAACCGATCGAGCGATTTGAGAACGAGGGATATCTAATAAAGTGGTGGGTTGCAGCGTCGACCACTGCGTTTGTCTGGATGTTTATTTCAGTGGTTTTCCTATGGGTACGACGCTTCTATTGCTGGCCGCCCAGCTATGCGGCGCACCCATGGGTCGAGCTTATGGCGGCTTTAATCGTCAGCTCATGGGCCATTGGTCCAGCAGCATGGTTCAGTTACGAAACATCACTTCTCAAGGCGAGAGATGTTGAGACAAAGGCAAGGCGTATAGAACGTTGGAGAATCGGCAGCTCTGCAGGAAAGGCCTTTTGGATTGCGATAGGGACGTTGATGGCTGGACTATACATCGAGTGGAAGTCTTGACTGGGATGGATGCGCAATATGCCGTCGGACACCGTACTGCACGGGACCCATGTCCGGTTGCCCAGTTAAAATGTCGACCGTCAAAAAAAGCGGTAGGCTGTTTGCCCACCGCTCTCTTGCGATCAATCCCGTTCGAACTGAACGAAAGCTTCCTCGCCAGCAACGTAGTTCAGTGCCATCCGTAGCACCTCGATTGCCGTGGGCAGTTCGGCCAAAGACAGGGACCCGCTGTACTGCCGATCGCCTTCCCGATCAACATAGCTCTTTTGCAGGTTGACCGTGCGGAACGTCCGCTCCTCGCCGGCGTTCTGTAGGAAGATTGAGCATGACACGTCCCCGATACGAAAAATGCGCTCGGGCTTTTTCTTTTCGCTCATCGGAATCTCCAATCTGCTGTGAAGTGAAGGAAGCAATCGCTTGCCCTCTGGCGGACTCGCCAAAGGCTGATGACCGTACTACCGTTCGCCCAAAAGCGCAAGTTTCGCGGTTGCAAACCCGACTTGGCGTCCGACCAAAATCTCGGACGCTATTGAGTGGACATAATGTGCTTTATGTCGCTACAATTTTTCCATGAAAATGGATTACTCACCCACGGACGACGGTGCCATGGAACTGGTAACAGTCAAGGCTGACTCCCCCGCTCTCCTTTCGGATGACCTCTCGACCGACCGCAAGGTCGAGGATTTTTTGACTCGCCTGTTGCCGGCGAGACGATCGGCGAAGACGAACCCCGCGGCGGCACTTGTCCCCTGGGTGTGCGATCGCCTTCCGAGCCGACACAGCCGCGAGGCATACGGCCGTGACTTGGCAGCGTTTGTCCTGCACATGCAGAAGCAAGGAATCGATCCGCTGCAAGTTACCGGCGACGACCTTCGGGTCTATAAAGCCGCACTCTTGGAAGCCGGCCGTTCCTCAACCACCGTTGCTCGCGTGCTGTCGGTCTTGAGAGGCACCTACCAGCAGTTCGGCATTCACGGGCTCGTCCAGTGGGATCGCGTCCGCGACCTTCAGGGCGTGACTTCACCGCGGATCGACAAGAACACGACCCCCGTGCTGAGTGAACTCGAAGCCAAACGATTGCTGCACGCCCCGGATCGCTCGACAATCGGGGGGCTCCGCAATCACGCCATGCTGTTCACCTTCTTCAAGACGGCCTCTCGATGTAGTGCTCTGGCGAATGCCAAAGTCGGCCACATCGAACGCACTGACAAGAAGCGACAGCGAAAGGCATTGCTCGAAGCGGCCCCCGCTGTCATGGCCTACATGGATGCCGCGGGGATCGCGGAAGATCGCAACGGTCCCCTCTTCCGCCCGGTCGCTAAGGATCGTCGCACACTCCTTAATAAAGGAATGGATCCGGAAAGAGGCGACGCAATCTTAGCCATTCGTCGAAGTCTTGGTCCCGCATCGCAATCCAATCGGTCGCAGGTTCTCCAAAGAGCCAGAGGATCGTGAATGGGTTCACCTCATAATATGACTTGCGTTTAAACGGACGGCACATCACAATCCTCACACTTGTTGCCCCGCGGCGTAGCCGCGTTACCGGATCACCGCTCCAATGTAAAGCAGCAGTTAACACGCTCGATCATCTGAGGCGTGCAATTCGGCCGTCGCAAGGGCGAGACGAGCATCGACAGCGCTCGACTCAGACGCCTGAAGGGTCAGGGGCATTCCGCGTCGGCGATCGCTGGAATCATGCAAATTAGTCGACGTGGCGTGTTTAATCACCTGTCGTCCGACCGTGAATAACTCGGCCGAACCGTTCAATGCCGACTGATTGCAGCTCGTGTGTGCTCGTGATCGTCCTCGCAGGATCGCACGCTCCACAAGGCACTTCGATGCCACCCCCGCGCAAAAATACGAGAGGGGCTGGGTCTGGGGATTTGGGCCCCCCTACTCCCCGCGAAGGGGTCGGCCGCGCTCGCGAGCCTTTTCTCCAGGCTGCGATCGCGGTTAGGTCCTCAAGAATTGGGGGGCAGGACTTTTTGAGAGCGGCCGATACAACTTGCCAATCAAGTAGCAACTTGCAGCTGCCGAGGCATTGAATACAGATAACAACTCCGCCAATACCGTGCCCTTCGCGTGGCATCGACGCTTCTGGCCTTTAGCAATGTGCGTTCTGGAGAGTCCCATGCGTGATCGATTTGACGGCGATTAGGCACTTTGAATCTCGAGACGAGTTTTCGCGACCACGCCATCCGAAAACCTTCAGTTCTCAGGACCTGCAACGACTAATCCCGAAAAACGAACGATTGATAGGGTAGTTCAAATCCAGTCACCCCAATTGTTTTGTTTACGATTGCTGTGACGTAACTCCTTGTTTGATACGCCTCTTGCACCAGTCGACCCGTTGTAGCGACAATTTCTCTGGCGCAAAATCCGACACAGTAGGGCACTTGAGTGGCCCCTGTTGATTGCGCGCTCTCCGATTCGCCACAGGCAGAGACGACAGACGAAGCGGATGAGGCCGAGGGAGTGTTCTGGCTGCTTGTCAGCCACAGTGGCACACGAGAAAAGCTGTTTTTTTTAGCCTCGCCGTCGGCGTATCGACCAGCAACGGTGAGCGCGCCGGTTGCGATGATCCGGGGGTACCGTCTGCGCCGTGATCTCGCGCAGCGTCGCGTCGGGCAGCTGACCTTCAGACAGTTTGAGACGGCGGGCTGTCGTGACAAAGTACATCTGTCCGTCGGCCGCCAGCAACGGCAGCGTCGACTGTAGCAGTGCCCCGTGGTCGCGCAGCACGTCCCACCGTCGTGCTGTGGCCGGCCCTAGGGCCGACGGGGGCGCGACAACAATCAAATCGAAAGACTCCTTGGCCGAGTCGCTGGCAAATTGAACCGGATCGGCTTCGACGACGCGATGCGAACGCGGGTCGACGTGGTTGAGCGCCAAATTGCGCTCGATCCAGTTCACATTGTTGTCGGCTGCTTCGACGGTCACCGTCTGGGCTGCTCCGCCCACGGCTGCCGCCACCGAATATACCCCGGTGTGGCCAAACAAAATCAACACGCGCCGGCCAGCGGATTGCGTCTCTATCTGTTGGCGCAAGGTGCGCGCGTGCAGCGGCAAGCCGGGGTCGGTTCCGCGCCGACAGCGCACCTCGAACTGCAACGCGCGCTCGCGCACGACCACGCGCAGCTCGTCGCGATCCGCCGCCAAAGGAGTGCGCGACCGAGTAGCAACGCGTGCTGGCGTCGCGGATTGCAAGGGGCGCATCCAAACTCGATCGTGCGGAATGTTGAGCGACTCAGTGGCGACACGACTCATTTGTTCCAGCCACTGGCGGTGCTCGATGTCGCTGTGGTGATGCGGCCGCTCGTGCTCGGCGATGACCAGATGCCCGGCAAACAAATCGATCGTCAGCGGAATCTCGGGGATGTCCTGATCATAAACTCGGTACGCGTCGACTTGTTGCCGCCGCGCCCACTTGGCCCAATGCTTTCCCATGCGCGTCAAACGGCTGGCCAGTTCCGTCCCTTGGTCGGCCGTCGAGCGCAGCTTGACGACCGGCGAGGACTCGGTCGGTGTCGTTGGTTCTGCGACTGGCTCGGTGGCGTCGCGGTCGGATCGGCGACCGTCGTACAGTGCGAATCGCAGCAGCCGGCACTCAATCGGCCCGTTGAATACATGGAATCGTCGCGCCGGCCTCAAACCGATCTGCGCAGCCGCGTCGAGATTGCCCGAGAGAAGCAGCGATTGATGCCCCGGCCAGGTGTGTTTGAGCACGCGGCCCAGGCGGCGATAGAGGTTCTCGACGTAGGCCATTTTGAGCCGCTGATCGTAGGGCGGATTGCACACCAGCCAGCCGGGTTCGCGCGGCGGTTGGACGTCAGAAAAGTTCGTCACATCAAAGACGATATCGGCCGCCACGCCGGCGCGCTGGGCGTTATGCCTGGCCAGCTCGAGCACGCTGGCGTCGATGTCCGATCCTTGGATCGTACTTGCGCAGGCTGGCAGTGCGACCTCGCGCGCCTCTTGCACGAGCCGCTCGTGCAGCGCTCGGTCGTAGTCCCGCCATCGCATGTATCCGAAATCGTTTCGAATCAAACCCGGCGCGATCCGCCGCGCCAGCAGGGCTGCTTCGATCGGAATGGTTCCCGATCCGCACATAAAATCGACCAACGGCTTCGATGAATCCCAGCCGCCGAGCATCAAGATGCCGGCCGCGAGCACTTCGCTCAGCGGCGCCTCGCCGGCGGCCGTGCGATAGCCGCGCCGATGGAGCGACCCACCCGAGGCATCGAGATAGATTGTTCCTTGCGACTGTCGCAAATGCAGGCCGATCCGCAGCGTCGGGTTATCCAAGTCGACGGAGGGTCTTTGACCATGCCGCTCGCGCAGTTGGTCGACAATAGCGTCTTTCGTCCGCTGGGCCGCATAGAGCGAATGGGTATGTACTTCGCCGCTGACCACCGGATCGATGGCCAGCGTATCGCGAGGGGAGAGGTGCTCGCTCCAGTCGAGCTGCTGCACAGAGCGATAGAGCTCATCGTCGGTCGTTGCCGAAAACGTATGAATCGGCTTGAGCACACGCGTGGCAGTGCGGCACCACAGGTTGGCCGCGTACAACACGCGACGATCGCCGCGAAAATGCACGACCCGCCGCTGAGCCGAGATGTCTGTGGCGCCCAGCGCCTGCAATTCACTGGCCAGCACTTCTTCCAAGCCGGTGAGTGTGCGAGCAATCAGATCACAAGGTTCATTCACGCAGGGGCTCTCCAGCAGTCGCGACGATCTCTGTTAGTAGCGGCTCGATGACGGGTCGCATCGCCTGGACTGCGCGACCGCGATGCCCAACTACGGCTGTGGCCGCTGGTCCCAGCTCGGCAAGCGTGCAGTGATACTCGGCCAGCTCGAAAAGTCCATCATAGCCAAACCGGCGGCCGGCCGCTGAGGGCGCGTCAACTGGTGGCAATTCGCGAGCAATCTGTCCGTGGCAGTGGCCGCAACTGGTCGCGCGAATGTCTCCCGTCGGATCGGCCAGTGCCAAGTGGCACACGAACCGCGCAGTACGACGACCGACAGGCACGGCGGCCAGTTCAGCAAGGAGCTTGGCGCGATTTTGAGCTGGCGTGACGTCGTTGCCGGCGTAACGCGCCGTGAGCGCGCCCGGCGCTCCGCCGAGTGCGGCAACTTCTAACCCCGTGTCGTCTGCCAAAATCCATTGCCGCAGAGTCGTGGCGTAATAGCTGGCTTTGAGAGCGGCGTTGGCTTCGAGAGTTGCGCCGTGCTCCATAGGCTCGACGATGGGTGGAAAATCAGCGAGCGATTGCACCTGCACGGGCCAGGCGGCCAGCAGCGCCAAGAACTCGCGCAGCTTGTCGAGATTCTGCGTGCCCAGTACGAGTGTGGCCGGTCGTAGCGCCATGATCAGTGCGCTATAAAATAGCCAACGGATCGCGGCGCTGTTCGAGCGTGCCGCGCGTGACGCCGACCCGATTGGCGGCGCGCAGCTCGGTCCAAACTTGTTTACCCGAGAGCGTCCCGCGTAGCAGTTGCTCGTAGAGCTCGATCGTGCGCGCGACGTCGGCGGTCGGCGTCGTGGCGAGCAGTTCGACGCGGAAGTGCCTGACTCCTTCGCGCAGCAATGTGTTGGCCGCTTCGGCGCCGCTTTGGGGCGTGGCATTGAACAACGTGTTGCGGCAACCGACGTCGGCCACCAGCGGATGCTCCATGCCGGCCCGATCGCGCAGCCGAACCTGATGGGTATCGCACGGGCGGCCGCAATTGGTTTTGTTGGTTCCCGGCGAGAGCACGGCGCAAAAGACGCAATGCTCCATGTGGAATAGTGGCATGTGCTGGTGCAAAACAATTTCTAGCGGGGCGTTGGGGATCGCGGCGACCAGATCGAGCAACTGCTCGCGATTCAAGTCGTACGACGCGGTCAGCCGCTCGGCGCCCAGATTCAATAGATAGTCAGCCGTCAACGGATTGGTCACGTTGAGCGAAAAGTCGGCCACGACGCGTGTGTGACTGCGAAAGAACGCCATGCCCGACAGGTTGCGCGCGAGCACCCCGTCGGCCTCGGGCTTGAGCATCGCGCGAAAGATGCCCATCTCGTCGGGTTTTTGAATCCGTGGCGTTGCCAGCAAAATCTCGGCGCCATTTGCGCGGCAGAGCATCACGACTTCGCGATATTCGCGGATGTCGGCAAAGTCAGCGAGCAGGCTGCGCGATCCGTGTTCGATCGCCGCTCGCAGCGTATCAAGTGATCGGCAGAGTACATGCAACCGTGGCTGGTCGTTATTCGTTGGCCGCGATTGAATCGAAGCGAGCATGCGCGGCAGTACGGGCTCAGGCGCAACCGGCCGGGTTAATTGCTGCACAGGCAGCTCATCAAGTAATCGCACCAGTTCATGCCGCAGCCGGCCGAGCACGCTCAGCGGCGCCATCGGCGCGCCGACGATTGCAGCCTGCACGTCGCCGAGCTCGTAACGCGTGCCGCCGAGTCGGCCGAACTGCTTGCGCAGCACCTCTTCGGTGAGCGGATGTTTGCTTGCTTGCTGCAGTGGCTCGTCGGAGCGGAGTGCGCATTCGGCGTCGCCTAGCCTGGCCGCGATTTCTAACGGTTGTCCCACGGCGGCGTGGATCGTGAGCGAAACGGGCAGCGGGCGTCCCTCGGCGAGCGTGGCATACGACTGCCGAAGCCGCCGGTTGAGCTGCGGGTCGTCGTTCTTCCAAATTTGTTGCCCCACGTGCAAACGCGCAAAGTCGATCGCGCCGAGAGCAAAAGCCAAATCGACTTCTTGCCCGGCGTCGGCGTGCGGGAGCGATTGGTTGGCGGCAAAAATCTGGTAGACGCGTCCCCCTTGCTCCTCCGCAGTGCCTCGAATGCCGTCGAGGGCAACGCCGTCGCCACAGGCGATCGACGCGCGCAGTCGCAGGCCGACACGCCCACGCCCGACGTGGCTCACTTCGCCTAGCAGCACGCCGCGCTTGGCCGAGCTAAGACCGGGAACGAGTTGCTTATGATCACACCCGCCGAGCCAACCGGGCGAAAAACCACGCGAAAAGGAAAGCTCCATCTCTTCGCGGTCGCGCGCGGAAAATTGGGCGCGCGTGCCGCCAAGCGCGGCGTCGATGGCCTGGCGGTAGTGCGTGGTGATGTTGGCGACGTACTCGGGCGTTTTCAGTCGACCCTCGATCTTGAGCGAGCAAACGCCAGCGGCGAGCAATTCAGGAACCAGGTCATAGGCCGCCAAATCTTGCGGGCTAAGTAAATATTTCATCGCGCCCAAATCGACGTCGCGATCGTCGCAAACCAAGTCGTACGGCAGTCGGCAGGCTTGAGCGCATTGCCCGCGATTGGCGCTGCGCCCACCGAGCGACTCGCTGGTCATGCACTGCCCCGAATAGGCAACGCACAGCGCGCCGTGCGCAAAGACTTCCAGCGGCATCGCCGTTTGTGAGTGAATCTTGCCGATCTCGTCGATCGACAATTCGCGCGCTAGCACGACACGCTCGATGCCCAACTCGGCGATGGCGTCGATCGTTTCGCTGCTGGTGAGGGTCATTTGAGTCGACGCATGAAGCGGCAGCGTCGGACAAATGGCTCGGATCAGCCGCGCGGCGCCGAGATCTTGCACCAGAACCGCGTCGACTCCGGCGGCGGCCGCGTGTCGCGTTACATTTTCCAGTTCGGCCAGCTCGTCGGCAAAGATCAGCGTGTTAAGCGTGAGATAGCCACGCACCTTCCAGCGATGCAAAAAATCCATCAACTCGGGCAGCACGTCGAGCGAGATGTTCGTGGCGCGGGCGCGCGCGTTGAAACCGCGATCGAGCCCAAAATAGATGGCGTCGGCCCCGCAGGCCACGGCTGCCTTGGCGCACTCCAAATCGCCGGCTGGGGCGAGCAGTTCCAGGGTGCGCGTTGGCTCGGCAGATGGGGCAGGAGAGGCCACAAGCAACTTTCGATCGAAGGCAGACAATGGAAAAGGACGTGCAACAACTGCCCAAGAAAGGTAGGCCCAGTCGATTCTAGCAGACGGTGGGCTCACGGGCACGCTAAGAGTGCTTGCTCAATTACTGCCCGACGGCTTGCGGCCCAGGGCCAGCACATTGAGCCAAGTCATCGAAAAGTGGGGAACCAGAGCAGGTATGCGGGGGAGTTGGAATCGAGAAGCGGAGCGACCTGGTGCTGGCCCTCGGGGGATAGATTCGGCAGGATATTGGTGCGCAGGCGACGTAGATAATAGCCGAGGAACTTTTCTTCGTAAGAACCAAGGGGCGCTTGTCGATCGATCGCCTGGGTTGTGATGCCCGGTCGGAATCAATCCAGCCTCGGCAAGCACGCCTGGCAGCCGACGTCCGACATAGAACTTGCTAGGACGCTTGGAGTGTCGAGTCAGCGAGTCGTATTCGGCGGCGCGCAGCATTAGCTCGACCTCGATCGGCCACGGGTTGGTTTCCCGCGATTCCGACGGGCTTAGCTCCAATCGCGAGCGACACGTCGGACCTCGATATTAGGAACAATGGCTGCGAGAGTCGACCCAAGCCCTAAGTGGCTAGGTTCGCCATAAGTGGTTCAGCCGCTAAGACTAGGCATTGTCTCAAAACTGCTCTTCGAGCTGAATTGAAATTCTGTCACATTGTGAGGAGTAGTTCAATTCGCCACGGAGGGCAATTGCATGGCTCGCTTATTGTTGACTGACGAAC